>ERZ1026946.86-NODE-86-length-45951-cov-34.683262_pt1 | contig 45951 bp, 31 predicted proteins | sample MGYA00519460_ERZ1026946 | MGnify/ENA primary metagenome ERZ1026946 (study PRJEB26926, sample SAMN06164620) | human gut metagenome | biome: ENVO:00009003; feature: ENVO:2100002; material: ENVO:00002003 | host: Homo sapiens | place: USA | collected 2012 ...
GGGCTCGGAGATGTGTATAAGAGACAGAATTAAGTCTTTACAGGCGCGGGGGCGCGGGGTTAGAAATGTGGCTTAAATGGAATCCGGATTTGCTCGCGGGGGGATTTCGCGCGGATTCCAACGAGAATTCATTATGGAATTTACAGTAATACTTGCGCTGATACTTTTAAACGGAATATTCGCAATGTCTGAGGTGGCGCTGATATCGGCGCGCAAGTCGAGCCTTTCTGCGGACGCAAAGAAGGGGAGCGGGGCGGCCAAATCGGCGCTGGAGCTCGCCAACAGCCCCGACAGGTTCCTCTCGACAGTCCAGATAGGCATTACCCTCATAGGGATACTTACCGGCATCTATTCGGGCGAGGCGCTGGCGGCCGACTTCGGCGCGTTTCTGGCCTCCTCGGGCGTTCCCGCCGCATACGCGGGGTTTGCGGCAAAGGCTGTCATCGTCGTCGCAGTGACCTACCTTACGCTGATATTCGGTGAGCTTGTGCCGAAGCGCATCGGCCTGGGGTTCGCGGAGAGGGTCGCCAAAATCGTGGCGGGGCCCATGGGGATACTGTCGAAAATCGGGGCGCCGTTTGTCGCGGTCTTGGGCGGCTCCACGTCGGCCGTGCTGAAGCTCCTCCACCTCGACGGCGCCTCCAGCAAGGTCACGGAGGAGGAAATCAAGTCGATGTTAAGCGAAGGCGCCAAGGGCGGGGAGGTGCTGGAGGTCGAGCAGGACATCGTCGAGCGCGTGTTCTCGCTGGGCGACCGGAGGGTGGAGTCCATAATGACTCCGCGAAAGGAGATTGTGCGCATAGACGCCTCCCTTCCGCCCGCCAAAATAAACGACCTTGTGAAGGCCCACCTTTACGCGGTTTATCCCGTGGTTGACGATTCTCTGGACAACATTTTGGGCGTGGTGTATCTGAAAGACCTCTTCGGCCGCCTCGAGGACCCGTCGTTTGACATAAGAAAATGCGTCCGCCCCGTGCAGTACTTCCACGAGGACATGGAAGTTTACGAGGCCCTCAAGCAACTGCGCGAAAGGCACGTCCACTACGGCATTGTCTGCGACGAGTTCGGCGGAACCCGCGGGATTGTGACTTACCGCGACATACTAGAGGCCCTTCTCGGCGACATACCGAACGCCGGGGAGGACCCGGACATCATAGCCCGCAAGAGCGGCGGCTGGCTCGTGGACGGCGGCTGCCAGTTCTACGATTTCCTCGAATACTTCGGCCTGGAGGGACTCGCCGGCCAGTACAAGTATAACACCGTAAGCGGCCTCATCCTCGACGTCATGGGCCGCATCCCGAGGGCGGGCGACTCCGTCCGCTGGAATTCCTTCGACTTCGAGGTGATGGACATGGACGGCGCCAGAATCGACAAGATTCTGGTTTCTCGCAACCCGGACGGGGCGGACGGCGGCGAAGTTTCCGAAACCGGCGCGGGGGGGGATTCGTAATGGCTGCGAAGTGGGCGATGGCCGGGACCGGCCACATTGCGGGGTGTTTTGCGCAGTCGTTTCCGCTGTCTTCGGGCGGGGAGCTGGCAGCCGTGTCCTCGCGCTCGGCGGGGCGCGCAGAAAGTTTTGCGGCCCTGCACGGCATTCCCTGCTCCTACGGCGATTTCGGCGAAATGCTCTCTGCCGAAAGGCCGGACATCGTGTATATAGCCACCCCCAACGACACCCATTTCCGCCTTGCCATGCAGGCTCTGGAATCCGGGTGCTCCGTCCTTTGCGAAAAGCCGATGCCGGATAGCATGGCCCAGCTTGAGGCCCTGATTTCAGCCGCTGAAAAGGGCGGCAGGTTCCTGATGGAGGGCATGTGGACGCGGTGCTTCCCCGCAATGGCGCAGGCGCGAAAGTGGCTCGCGGAGGGGCGCATCGGGCGCGTGCTTTCGGCCAGGGCCGCCTTCGACGTAAAGCCAGACCCCGCGTCGTGGCAGATGTGGAAGACTTCTCCCGAGCATTCCGCAGGCGCGCTTCGGGACGTGGGGGTCTATCCGGCGGCCTTTGCAATGTGCGCGTTTCCGGAGATGCCGGAGAGGATTTTTTCAAGCCTTTCGCTGCGCGGCGGGGTTGACTCTTCCGCGCAGATGATGCTCCGCTACCGCAGCGGCGGCGTGGCCTTTTTAAGCGGCTCCTTCGACATGAAGGGGGAGCACGGGGGCGTATTTATGGGCGAGCTTGGGCGCATAGAGGTGGGGCCGCCGTTCTGGCGCCCGCATTCCGCCGTTCTCGTCGAAAACTCCGGGGCGAGGACCGTGTTCGACTTTCCGTTTGAATCCCACGGCTTCCAGTTCGAGATAACGCGGGTGAATGAGTGCCTGGCCTCGGGGCTTAAGGAAAACCCCGACTTCTCTTGGAACGACAGCCGCATCCTCTGCTCCATAACGGACTTTGTGAGGCGGGAGTGGGGCGTATCCTACCCCTCCGATTTAAATTCCGTCTAGCCTCCTGAAAGGCGCCCGGGGCCTCCGCCGAGCAGGTGCGGGGAAGCCGCGCGGCTTTGCCGCACCCGCGCAGGCATTTGCGAAATCTGCGGCAAATCTGCGCCGCGCCGCAATTTATGCCGCGCCCCCGGGGGGCGTATAGTCTTGACACGCCGCGCGCGCGGGGGCAGGATTTCGCCCTTAATTTTTCACGACTCACCGAAACCTTGAAGGGCATCTTTAAATGATAAAGCGACTTTTCGTCGAACACAGGGACGCGTCCCAGGCTCAGGCACTGCTGCGCGACATCTCCTCAAACCTCAAAATAGCCTCGCTCGAGGGGCTCCGCGTGCTCCAGCGCTACGACGTCGAAGGCATTGAAGGCGCCGACTTTGAAAGCCTGAAATACACCGTTTTCTGCGAGGCCCCCGTCGAGGTTCTCTACGAGGAGTCCTTTCCTCTCTCCGGGGGCGAGACGGCCTTCGGCGTGGAATACCTTCCCGGCCAGTTCGACCAGCGCGCGGATTCTGCCCGCCAGTGCGCGCAGATTGTCGTTCGCAAGCTTCCGGAAATCGCCTGCGCAAAAATATACGTCTTAAAGGGCGCCCTTTCTGAAGATGAGGTTTCGAGGGTGAAGTCCTACCTGATAAATTCGGTTGACAGCCGCGAGGCGTCGCTTGAAAAGCCGGACACTCTCTCGCGCGAGGCTGCGCGCCCTGCGGACGTGGCCCCGATTTCGGGATTCATATCCATGGGGGACGGGGAGCTGCGGGATTTGCACTCGTCGCTCGGCCTTGCGATGTCGCTCGAAGACCTCGCCTTCTGCCGGAAGTATTTCAGGGACGAGGAGGGGCGCGACCCGTCCAAGACCGAAATCAAGGTTCTCGACACATACTGGAGCGACCACTGCCGCCACACGACCTTTCTGACGCGCCTCGACGAATGCTCTTTTGAAAAGGGCAGGTATTCCGCCCCCGTTGAAAAGTCCTGGGGAGAGTACCTGCGGACGCGCGAAGCACTCGGCCTTGACGCGAAGGGCAGGCAGATATGCCTCATGGACGTCGCCCTCATCGGAATGCGCGCCCTGCGTAAGGCCGGAAAGCTCGACGACCTTGAGGAGAGCGAGGAAATAAACGCCGCCTCCATCGTCGTCCCCGTTGAAATAGACGGAAAGAGCGAGGAGTGGCTTGTGATGTTTAAAAACGAGACGCACAACCATCCGACCGAAATCGAGCCGTTCGGCGGGGCCGCCACATGCCTCGGCGGGGCGATACGCGACCCCCTTTCGGGGCGCAGCTACGTTTACCAGGCCATGCGCGTGACCGGAGCGGCCGACCCGCGCACGCCGTTTGAAGACACCCTCCCGGGCAAGCTGCCCCAGCGCAAAATCGTGACGGGGGCCGCCAACGGATACAGTTCCTACGGCAACCAGATAGGTCTTGCGACAGGGCAGGTTACCGAAATCTACCACCCCGGCTATGTCGCAAAGCGCATGGAAATAGGCGCGGTTGTCGCCGCAGCCCCGCGCAGGAACGTCCGCCGCGGGACTCCCGAAAAGGGCGACGCCATCCTGCTTGTGGGGGGGCGCACGGGCCGCGACGGCATAGGGGGCGCTACCGGCTCCTCAAAGGACCACAACGAAAAGGCCCTGGACAATTCGGCCGAGGTGCAGAAGGGCGACGCGCCCATGGAGCGCAAGCTCCAGCGCCTCTTCCGCAACCCGCGCGCAAGCGCCCTCGTAAAGAGGTGCAACGACTTTGGCGCGGGCGGCGTTTCAGTCGCGATAGGCGAGCTTGCGCCGTCCCTTGAAATCAATCTGGACGCGGTTCCGAAGAAGTATTACGGCCTGGACGGCACGGAGCTTGCCATATCGGAATCGCAGGAGCGCATGGCCGTCGTAGTCGACGAGTCGGATGTCGGGGAATTTATGGAGTGCGCCGCCGCCGAAAATCTGGAATGCACGCGCGTGGCGGCCGTGACCGACTCCGGGAGGCTCGTCATGACATGGCGCGGCAAGCCCGTCGTAAACATCTCAAGGGCTTTTCTCGACACCAACGGCACCGTGGCCAGGGCCTCTGCCATGGTTTCGGCGCCGGCTGAGGACACGCCGTTTTCAGCCCCCCTGCCAGACCCCCTGGACCCGGCTTCGTGGGAGGGCGTCATGTCGTCTCTCAACTGCTGCTGCCAGCGGGGGCTTGTCGAAAAGTTCGACTCTTCCATAGGGGCGGCAACCGTCTGCCATCCGTTCGGCGGCTCGCGCCTCGCAACTCCCCCGGACGCAATGAGCGCCAAAATCCCGCTGCTTTCGGGCCATACCAACACGGGAACCCTCTTTTCGTTCGGATTTAATCCGGACATATCCGTATGGAGCCCGTACCACGGAGCGGTATTTTCGGTGCTTGAGTCCGTCGCAAAAATCGCGTCTTCCGGCGGGGATGTTTCCAGAGTCAGGCTCACCTTCCAGGAGTATTTTGAAAAGCTTCGCGGTAACCCGTCGAGATGGGGCAAGCCCCTCGCGGCGCTTTTGGGGGCTTTCGAGGCCCAGATGCGCCTCGGTCTGGGCTCCATCGGGGGCAAGGATTCCATGTCCGGATCCTTCAACGACATCGATGTGCCGCCCACCCTCGTGAGCTTCGCGGTAGCTCCCTGCGACGTTCGCCGGGTCATATCCCCGGAATTTAAAAAGGCCGGCAGCAGGGTTGGCATAATAAGGATAGCGAGGGACGCGGCGCTTGTGCCGGATTTCGGGCAGGCGCTTGAAAAGTATGGGAAGCTCCACGCGGCTGTGGCGGCCGGCAAGGTGCTGTCCGCGAAAGTCGTCCGCTTCGGGGGCGTCGCGGAGGCTGTTTCTGTGATGGCCTTCGGGAACGGAATCGGCTTCAGGTTCGGTCGGGAAGCGATTTCGCGCAACCCGTTCGAGCTTGACTGCGGCGCGGTTGTCGTGGAGATGGCAGACGGCGCCGGGTTTGAGGAGGCGGGCGCGGAACCCCTTGGCGAGACGGTCCCCGAGGAGGCCGTGATATTCGGAAGCGCCAAAATCGGCCTGGATGCTCTGTACGGCGCGTGGACTTCCACGCTCGAGGGCGTCTATCCCACAAAGGCGGCCGAGCCTTCCGGCGAAATGATAAAGCCGGAGTTTTTCGCAAAGAACGTTTCCGTCTCACCGGAAAAGTTTGCGAGGCCCCGGGTATTCATACCCGTATTTCCGGGCACAAACTGCGAGTACGACACCGCGCGGGCGTTCGAGGCCGCAGGGGCTGAGCCGGACATCTTCGTATTCAGGAACAACTCCAACGACGACGTGGAATTTTCCGTGCGCGAGATGGAAAAGCGCATCGCCTCCGCCCAGATACTCATGATTCCGGGCGGCTTCTCGGCGGGCGACGAGCCGGCGGGATCCGGCAAATTCATAGCCGCAGTCTTCCGCAATCCGCGCCTTTCGGATGCCGTCATGGGGCTTTTGAAGGACAGAAAGGGGCTCATACTCGGCATCTGCAACGGATTCCAGGCCCTCATAAAGCTCGGGCTCGTCCCCTACGGCGAAATCAGGCCCCTCGCGGCCGACGCCCCGACGCTCACCTACAACAACATAGGCCGCCACGTCAGTTGCTATGTGAGAACCCGCGTGGCAAGCAGCTTCTCTCCCTGGCTTTCGCTCTGCGGGGTCGGGAGCGAGTTTGTGATACCCGTGTCGCACGGCGAGGGCAAGTTTGTGGCGCCCGAAGCCGAGATAGCGCGCCTTGCCGCTTCCGGGCAGATTGCCACGCAGTACGTCGATCCGCTCGGGAATCCCACGGGCGACATCCGCTACAATCCGAACGGATCCATGCACGCCATAGAGGGCATAACTAGCCCTTGCGGCCTTGTTTTCGGAAAGATGGGGCACACGGAGCGTTTTGGCGACAATGTCGGAAAGAATATTTCCGGGAATAAGGTTCAGCCAATATTTGAAGGCGGCGTAAATTACTTCAGATAATTTTCCGAAATTTGATTCGGATTTTGGGCCGCCTCGGTTTTCCCGGCGGCCTTTTTGCGCATTTCATGCCGGGGGCCGCAAGCGGATTTTTCCACGCGGAGCGGAGGGGGATATGCGGGCAGAATCCGCCCGTCTTTCCAGATTCCGCCGAATTTTTGCCTTAAAATCGCCGCGGCTTTTCGCTGAAAACGGAGGCTGCCCTGGCATTGGCCGCCTTGTCTCTTGGGAGCAATGCTTCAGCGCATTTCTGCCGGGATGAACCGCTTACGGGATTAGGCTGAAGCCCGCGTGCGTCCCCGGGGGGCGTAAGCGGATTTCAGCTTTTTAAGCTGCGGAAGGCGCGCCTGAAAGGTTCGGTGCCCGTGCTTTGCCATTGCGCTTTTTAAGGGCTGAAAAATCCCTTCCGAATGTCCGCTTTTCCCGCCTGGCGGCGGCTTTTTTGGGGCCGGGCGGGGGAGCCTGCGGGCGGCTTTTAGGGGTTTTGCACTTTTTAACTAAATTATTGAAAATAAAATATATATCTATTGGATGCAAAAGAAATCCGGGGGCGGGGTTTATTTCGTTGACAAAGTCCTCACCCGATTTTTGATTTCCATATAGAAAAACATCCGGGGATTTGCTGCGGTGTCCGTTCAGGGCGCCGCAGGGTGTCGGTTTTGTTGATCATTTTTTAATTGCAAGTGGATTGTTTCTTTTATGGCTAAGATTGTTGTCGATGGTAATGTTGCGCTGGATTTGGGCAAAAGGGGCCCGCGCGGAGGCTTTAAAATACCGCGCGTATTCACCAAGGAGGGCGTGTGGGCCTACGATACCGCCAAGTGGGCCCGCCAGAATATAAGGATGTTCGCAGGCGGCGAGGCGGTTTTTGCGCGCGACAACGTGGAAGTGCCCGCGCACTGGGGCGAGAACGCCCTCAAGATAACGGTCAGCAAATACATCTTCGGAAAGGAGCCCAAAACCCCCGAATACGAAGATTCGGTGCGCCAGATTTTTGACCGCATAGCCAACACATACACCGTCTGGGGGTGGCAGCTCGGGTATTTTGCCGACGAGAAATCGGCGCTGAACTTCAATCAGGAGATGAAGTACATGCTCCTGCACCAGATATGGGCGCCCAACAGCCCCGTATGGTTCAATATCGGCCATTGGGAGCAGTGGCGGTGGGGCAGGCCGGATCTGCGCGCTCTCCTCACTAACAAGGGCACTGAAACCTTCTTCGGCGCGGAAAACAAAAAGGGGGAGGTCGAGGCCAGGAAGGCCCTCAACGGCTACGCAAACCCCCAGGCTTCGGCGTGCTTTATTCTTGGCGTCAAGGACTCGATGGAGGCCATTCTGCGCCACCAGTACACCGAAGGGTGCATCTTTGCAAGCGGCTCCGGGGTTGGCATAAACATCTCCTCCATAAGGAGCGAGGGCGAGCCGATAACCGGGAAGGGGTCCGCCTCCGGCCCCCTCTCGTTCGACCGCGGATGGGACAAAATGGCGGGCGCAATCAAGTCCGGCGGCAAGACCCGCAGGGCCGCGCGCATGGTCGTCATGTATTCCGACCACCCCGACGTGTTTGAATTCGTCAATACGAAGTTCAGGCAGGAGGAGGTCGCGAAAGTGATTTTGCAGGAGCACAACGTGCAGCTCGGCCTGCGCAAGCTCGCGGAGCAGAAGCTTGAGGACGGCACTCCCGAGGAAAAAATCGCGGCCCGCATGGTTCTTACAATGCCGTTTGTCGTGGACAAGCCCTTCAGCCCCGGCATGGACGACCTCATATACGGCCAGACGCTCTCCAACCAGAATGCGAACCACACCGTCTCAATGAAGAGCGGATTCTGGGTCGCCTTCAAAAAGGGCGAAAAGTACGCGACGCGCTGGGTGAAGGACCCCTCCCATGTCGTCCGCGAATACGCCCCGGCCGAGCTTCTTGAAATCATGGCGGACGCGGTCTGGAACAATGCGGAACCCGGCCTCCACAATAACGACATAATAAATTTCTGGAGCACCTTTGCAGACGAAGTGCAGATTGAGACTTCAAACCCGTGCTCCGAGTACCTCGGCCCGGTATTCAGCTCGTGCAACCTGAGCTCCTTCAACGTCCTGCGTTTCTATAAAAACGGGGCGTTTGACATCGGGAAGTTCCGCCACGCCTCGCAGATTGCGATGATGGCGGCTGATATGAACATCACAAACGGCGGCTTCCCGATTCCCGACATAGCGGTCAACACCGTCGCCTACCGCACGACCGGCATAGGGCTTGCCAACATCGGCGGGCTGCTCATGTCGCTCGGCATACCGTACGACTCGGCGCGCGGGCGCGTCATCGCCGCGTCGCTTGCGTCGCTTCTCACTTCTAACTGCTACGATTTCAGCGCGCGCATGGGCGAGGCCCTCGGCTGCTTCAACAAGTATCCCCTCATCAAAAACAGCATGAGGCGCGTCTTGAACATGCATTCGGTGATGAACGACGAACTCAAGGCCGTGACCGGGGAAACCGTGCGCTCAAAGGCGCCCTCCGACCTTCCCGAAATGCCGTCTTTCAGCTCGGAGGACGCGCGCCGCGGCTTCAGGCTTTCCATCGCCGAAAATTCCGTTGAAATCGGCCCGGAGTGGAAGGCGGTAATCGACGAGGCCGGCTCCCTGTGGCAGGGGGTGCGCAATTCAAAGGCTTTCAGAAACAGCTTCGTGACCTGCATCGCGCCCACCGGCACCATAAGCGCGCCCCTTGGCATATACGAGGAGGGGACGACCTCCGCAGAGCCGGAGTATTCCCTTGTCAAGTACAAGCAGCTCTCAGGCGGCGGAACCATGACCCTGATAAACGGCCTCGTCCCGCAGGGGCTTGCCAAGCTCGGGTACACGTTCGAGCAGATTGCTACGATTGTCGCGGAAGTGTCCGGCCTGGCCGGCTTGGAGTACTTCCTTCAGTCCCGCAAAATAAAGGCAAGAATGGACGTCTTGCGTAACCTAAGCGAGGGCGGCGCCGTGTGCATGGAAATCGCCTCCCGCACATCGTCGCTCAAGGACGACTCCGAGTACGCCGCGTTTTATTCGTCGCTGCACTCGGCGGCGGAGAAGGGCAGGCTCGCCCCCGGCGACGTGTCCCTCTATTTCGGCTGCGGGCACATGGAGGGGATTCCGTGGGTTTCGGAGGACACCCTCAGGGTGTTCGACTGCGCAAACAAGGCTTTCGGCGCGACGCGCTGCATAAAAACGGAGGGGCACCTGAGGATGCTCGGCGCCCTTCAGCCGTTCATTTCCGGAGCTTCTTCAAAGACAATAAACATGCCTTCCTCCGCCACGAGGCGCGACATCATCGACAGCATGATAGACAGCCACGAAATGGGCGTGAAGTGCATCGCAATCTACCGCGACGGCTCCAAGGCAAACGCGGTTTACAGCACGCGCCTCGACTCCTCGGAAGTCCAGGAGGCGTGGGCTGAAATCGTAAAGAACGCCTCCGTGATACGCGCCCGCGAACACGCGAATCCGATACGCAAAAAGCTGCCGTACCGCCGCTGGGGCCAGACCGTGAAGTTTTCGATAGGCGACAACATAAACGGCTATATGACGATAGGAATATCCGAGGACGGCCGCTGCGCCGAAATCTTTGGGCGCCTCGGGCAGGGCGGCTCGTTTATAAACGGCATGTTCGACGCCTTCTGCAAGGCGTTTTCCATCGCGCTGCAATACGGGGTGCCGTTTGACGAATTCATATCGTCCTTCCGCTACATGTCCTTCGATCCGTCCGGCTGGGTGAAGATTGGCGATTATGACGACGACTGCAAGCCCGAGATCCACACCTGCAAGAGCATAGTCGACCTTCTCATGCAGCTTCTCGACTGGATGTTCCCTTCGGAAAACGGAAGGCGCATGCGCGCCCTCGACCAGTCGTACATAAGCGCAATGTTCTCAAGCGGGGGCCAGACCATGTCGGTGTCCGGCATAGAGGCTGCGCCGATGCAGACGGAGCTTCCGTTTGCGTCGCCCTCCGGGGCTTCCGCCAAGAAGGCCGCATCCGAAAGGTCTGCGATGGAGACTGCCATGACCTGCCCCAAGTGCCATTCTTACGCATACGTGTTTGACGGCAAATGCCGTTCATGCCGCGACTGCGGTTATAAGGACGGCGGCTGCGGGGCGTAGCGCGCAATTTGCAGGCTTTGTATATTTTTGCGGCCCGGAGCGTCATGTCTTCCGGGCCGTTTTTTGTGCCCCGATACGGTTTGTCTTCCATCTGGCGACGACGGGGCGCCTCTCTGCCTTGCGCCCCGCCGCTGCGATTTAAAGAAAATAGCGGTTCCTTACGAAAAGCGGGTTTTATATTCTGGAATGGATGGGGAAGGTAAGGCGGATTTTTTGTATTAGGTTTTTATGAAAATAAAATGATGCGTATGCGGCTATGAAAATGAAGGTCTGACTGGGATAAAGAAATGGAAAGCGTAATTCTAAAATGGGATTTTACTCGGATAGGAAAAATCCCTCATGAACTGCCGCGAAACGCCGCCTGATTTTCGAGGCATTCTAGTCTGTGTTTGCGTCAATAATATTATTCAATTTTTTTCAATTGGAGATTTATTTTTTACAATTTTTTCTGATTGGATAAATGCGTTTTCTATTTGCTCAATATAGGAATCGGAGTCGGAATACAAAGCATCTATATTTTGAGGGAATAAAACTCTGTTCAGGGTGAAGAATTTGTCTGGTGTGGTGCTCATCCAGAATATGACAGGGACAGACTTGCACTCGCCAACAACCGCCAGGATTATAAAATCAGATTCACCATTTCTGCCTTTTTCAAAGTAAACCTTTGCATAGGAGAAATTGAAATCGTTTTGCGCAATATCATTGTTAAAAATTATTTCAGAGTGAATAATATTTTCCAAGAATTCTTTTTGATTAAAATTGGATTCTAAAAAGGTAATATAACTGATTGTATCCAACAGATCGCTTTCTTGAAGATACATAAGCATCTTAATTTTGCCCTTTATCTTTGAATTGGGCGATGAAAAGTTTCCTTTCAAAAATCCGGGTGTAAATTCCATCAAGAAATTAAAATCATCAAATTTTAAATTCATAATGGCAGTTGTCTCGGAGATTTCTGTGAAATTTTGGCTTTTTACATTTTTAAGAGAGCTTGGATATACTATTTTTTTTTCACTACTTAGAATATTCACGGATTCTGGGGCATTGGTTTTGCGCAAGGCGTTCTTTAATTCACAAGCCCCACAATCCAGACAGAGAAATACCAGTTTGTCGCCTTCATGTTTGAAGGTAAATGTTGCAAGTTGTTTTACCTTTTGCGGCTCAGTGTATTCCAATATGCCAACATAATGCAGCAAACCTGGTTCATCCTGTGTGGTAGATTTAGTATTTTCCTCTCCCCGTAAAGTCCGAGGGAAAATAATTGCAAGCGATAATGTTAAAATTATTAGTATTTTCATTATTAAAATATTGGATAAATGCAGGTTTGTGTTTTTTTATGTGTGCAAAATACCTATTCGCGGTACTTTTCTACTCTGATGATCCAATACGCAGGAGTTTATTACATTTTCTTATTTCTTTTTTTTGGGGGGAGGGCTTTTTTGTGCATAATTTCTTATCTATATTAAATGTATCCTTTTAATATCCCGATTGCATTATCAGTAGCTTCCCATTTTCGTTGTATGAATTCATTTTTGGAGTACTTTTTTGGGAGCTTGCCTTTATACTTAATGTAAAACATGAAGGTTTCTGCAAAATCCTCCGCTATATCGGTTGCCGCATAATTTGTTATGCAACGATCTGGCGATTGCATTTCAGTTTTTACTCCGGATGTATATTTTCCTCCAAACGCCGAAATGAAACTGCGGCTTTTAAATGGTGCGGGGTGCTGTTCTGCAAAAGCGTGCCCATATTCATGCCGCAAGACATTGGATATGGAATCGGGGCGGTAGCAATACTCGGGAATGTTTATATCGCCATTGTAGTATCCCATTACAATCGGAGAGAATATCCTGTCTTTTACAATGGCGTGAATTGCGCCATAAAATCCCATGAGCATATTTATGTTAATATCATCTATTTTTGTGGTAAGAATCCCCAGATCGGAAAATTCCTGGCGAACTTTTGCTACAGCTCTTTCGAGTGTTTTTAATTCCAGCTTCTTGAAATTTTTTAAGAGTTTAATCATTTATATACTTGTCCTTATTTGATTGTTTACGCCTTTTTGACTTTAATGTTTTTTTTGCTTGCAGGAAGACTTTTTAGAGGCACTGGAAATTTTTTCCCATCTTTTATGATTTTACTCAAAAGGTTTGAGGGGCGCCAAAAGTCTCCAAAACAGGGAGGTTGCGGGCGTTTTGGGCTTTGGGGATTGGTTTGAGGAAAAAAACAGGACTTGACGGGGAAAACAATATCGACCGCATGATAAGACGGACTGCCTGTGATCACATTCCGGAGGTGCGGGAATGTTGGAAGAAGTGTATCGCTTCGCATGGCATCACAGTCCCGTCGTTGAAATAAGACTTTACGCCTCAATAAAAAGGGTCTGCAACCGCGTTACAGACCCCATGAAACAGCCTTGAAACACTCCGGCAAGTGTTTGCAGGGCAAGCCCTCCCAGGCTGAGCGCATGTCTGCCCGCCGTTGCGATTCTCGCGCTTGCGGGCATGCGTCCGCGAGAAGTGTGTCAACTCTCCTGGAGCGACATAGACTTGGAGGAAAATTCTATAAGAGTGCGCTCCATCTGCTCCAAAACAGGCGGCGTGCGGCATGTCGAAATTCCGCCTTCGCTAAAAAGGATTTTATCCGGGCATAGGCCCGATGCCGATTCAGCCGTATGCCCAAAAAACTGGCGGAAAAAATGGAAGGAAATCAGGGATTCCGCCGGATTTGAGCATTTATGGGTTCGTGACGTCTTGCGTCATACTATGCATCCTTCCATGCGAAATTCTTCAGGGATCTTCCGCGCCTACAACTCAATATGGGGCATTCAAATTTGGAGCTATTGCGTTCGCGTTATATAAATATGAATGGAATAGGTAATTCGGATGCCAAAGAGTTTTTCGAGCGCATTGGGACGGATCTCGTCCCTTTGGAAATCTGAGTTGAAGTTGCATCTGCGGGGCAGGTGCGCTTGGTGGGGATTTTCAAGATGTCCGATTTTTCTGTACCGCATTGTTATTCGGGCGCACAAAAAAAGCCTCCCGCAAAGGGAGGCTTTTCAATGCTTTTTCAGCCTGAAATGTTACAGCGCGCCAACGGCCTGCTTGGCCTTCGCCACGGCGTAGTCGCGGTTCATCTTGGCTATCATGTCGAGCGTTATGCCCTTGGGGCATACCGCCTGGCATTCGCCGTAGTTGGTGCAGTTGCCAAAGCCGAGCTCGTTCATCTTTTCCACCATCGCAATGACGCGGCGGTCCTTTTCGGGCGCGCCCTGCGGGAGGTAGTTCAGGTGGGAGACTTTTGCCGAGGTAAAGAGCATCGCCGCCGCGTTCGGGCAGGCCGCAACGCAGGCGCCGCATCCGATGCACTGCGCGGCGTCCATGGCCTTGTCGGAAATCTCCTTGGAAATCGGAATATTGTTCGCGTCCTGGGGAGCGCCCGTGCGGATTGAAATGAAGCCGCCCGCCTGCTGTATCTGCTCGAATGCGTCGCGGGAAACCACGAGGTCCTGCTTGACGGGGAAGGGGCCGGCGCGCCACGGCTCCACGACTATGGTGTCGCCGTCCTTGAACTTGCGCATGTGCAGTTGGCAGACGGTCGTTTCGCGTTCGGGGCCGTGCGGGATGCCGTTTATTGTCATGGAGCACATGCCGCAGATGCCTTCGCGGCAGTCGTGGTCAAACACGATTGCGGTCTTGCCCTCTGCGACGAGGCGCTCGTTTAGGATGTCGAACATCTCGAGAAACGATGTGTCCTCGTGGATGTCGTCGACTACGTAGTTTTCAAAATGGCCTTTGGAGTCCGCGTTCTTCTGTCTCCAAACTTTGAGATTGATTTTCATATCTTCAAAAAAATCCGAGGGTTTGCATTATTTGTAGGAACGGACGACCGGCTTGACCTCTTCGTGGAGGATTTCCTCCTTGTGCCTGACGGGGGTCTTGCCGTAGCCCTGGTATTCCCAGACTGCCGCATGGGAGAAGTTCGCGTCGTCGCGCTTGGCTTCGCCCTTCTGGTCGCCTTCCGTGTACTGGTATTCTTCGCGGAAGTGCGCGCCGCAGCTTTCGCGGCGTTCGAGCGCGTCGAGGCAGAGGACTTCGGCGAATTCCATGAAGTCGGCCGTGCGTATCGCGCGCTCAAGCTCGGTGTTCATGCAGTTCGCGTCGCCGACGACCCTGACGTTCTTCCAGAAGTCTTCGCGTATCTGGGGGATGAGTTCGAGAGCCTTCTTGAGGCCGGACTCGTTCCTGCCCATTCCGCAGTATTCCCACATGACGTGGCCGAGTTCCTGGTGGAAGTGGCGCGGGCTCTTGGAGCCGGGGTTGGCGAGGAGGCGCTCAATGCGCTCGCGGGCCGACTTTTCGGCTTCCTTGAAGGGCTCGGAGGAGACTTCCGGCCTGCCTGCGCCCGTGCGGGCGAGATAGTTCGGAAGGGTGTAGGGGATGACGAAATAGCCGTCGGAGAGGCCCTGCATGAGGGCGGATGCCCCGAGGCGGTTTGCGCCGTGGTCGGAATAGTTGGCTTCGCCCAGCACGAAGAGGCCGGGAATGGTGCTCTGGAGCTCGTAGTCGACCCAGAGGCCGCCCATGGTGTAGTGCGAGGCCGGATATATGCGCATCGGGCGCTCGTAGGCGTTTTCGCCGGTGATGCGCTCGTACATTTCAAAGAGGTTGCCGTACCTGTCCTGAATGGCCTTCTTGCCGTCGCGCTTTATGGCGGTGGCAAAATCGAGGTAGACGCCGCGGCGCTCGCCGTGGACCATGTTTCCGACGCCCCTGCCGTCGTCGCAGGCTTCCTTGGCCGCGCGCGAGGAAATGTCGCGGGGTGCGAGGTTGCCGAATGAGGGATACTTGCGCTCCAGATAGTAGTCGCGGTTTTCCTCGGCGATTTCGTTGGGGTTTTTGCCGCAGTCTTCCTTGCTCTTGGGCACCCATATGCGGCCGTCGTTTCTGAGCGATTCGCTCATGAGGGTGAGCTTGCTCTGCTGTTCGCCGTGGACGGGGATGCAGGTCGGGTGAATCTGCGTAAAGCAGGGGTTTGCGAAGCCTGCGCCCTTGCGGTAGCAGTTGAACGCCGCCGAAACCGAGCAGCCCTGCGCGTTGGTTGAAAGGTAGAACACGTTCCCGTAGCCGCCCGTGCAGAGCAGGACGGCGTCGGCCGAGAAGGACTTGATTTCGCCCGTCACGAGGTTGCGGCAGACTATGCCCTTTGCGTGGCCGTCCACTATCACAAGCTCCATCATTTCCTGGCGCGTGTACATCTTGACCTTGCCGAGGCCTATCTGCCTCACGAGGGCCGAGTAGGCGCCGAGCAGAAGCTGCTGGCCGGTCTGGCCCCGGGCGTAGAAGGTGCGGCTCACCTGGGCTCCGCCGAACGAGCGGTTGGCGAGCAGGCCGCCGTATTCGCGGGCGAACGGCACTCCCTGGGCCACGCACTGGTCGATGATGTTGTTTGCAACCTGGGCAAGGCGGTAGACGTTGGCTTCGCGCGAGCGGAAGTCCCCGCCCTTAACCGTGTCGTAGAACAGGCGGTAGATGGAGTCGTTGTCGTTTTGGTAGTTCTTTGCGGCGTTTATGCCACCCTGGGCCGCGATGGAGTGGGCGCGGCGGGGGCTGTCCTGGTAGCAGAAGCAGGATACGTTGTAGCCCTGTTCCGCGAGGGTTGCCGCGGCGCTGGCGCCGGCGAGGCCGGAGCCCACCACTATCACGTGGAATTTTCTGCGGTTTGCGGGGTTTACAAGCTTTGCGGAAAACTTGTAGTTGTCCCACTTTTCGGAAATTTTTCCAGCCGGAATTTTTGAATCCAGATTCATATGAGAAATTTTCTTTGGTTGTTTTTACTTTGCCTGCCCTGCGGCTTCGGGCGACTTCTTGCAGAGGAAGGAGTAGTCTATGAAAATCGGGTCCTTCCCGGCGGCCTTTTGGGCCTCATACTGCGCCAGAACCTGCTTTACGGGGACTATCTGAAGCGGCGTGTACTTGCCGGCGAGCACCGCGAGGGGGTTCAGCGAAAACCCGCCGAAAATCACCACGGCGTAAATCGCGGCCACGGCGTTTAGCTTGTAGCGGACGGTTTCGTCGCGCAGGCCGACCGACTGGAACATGCTGGAGACCGCGTGGACGAGGTGGAAGCCTATCGCGGCCATGGCGATTATGTACCCGATTGAAACCCAGTCGCTGCTGAAGCCCAGGATGAGCATGGCATAGACGTCGTGGAGGGTTTTGCCCTCGTACATGCCGGACGTCGCAACCCAGTCCAGCTCCTTGAACTCGGGGTTGAGGCAGAGCACCGTGTAGTGGAGGATGTGGAAGAATGCGAAAGCGAGTATGACCGTGCCCGTGTAAATCATTGTCTTTGCAGCCGCAGAGGAGGCCACCGACTTTTTAACGGCGTAGGTCTGCGGGCGGGCCTTCCTGTTTTCCAAAACGAGCAGGTAGGCCGTCGCAAAGTGGACAACCAGGCAGGCCGCCAGCCCTATCCTGAAGCCCCACAGGATTTCCCAGGGCAGCGTCTGGAGGAAGTTGGCATAGGCGTTAATCGCATGCGGGCCGCCCTCCAGCGCCTGGAGGTTGCCAAGCATATGGATCAGCAGAAACGACGCCAACGCGAAACCGGTTACAGCCATCGCGTACTTTTTTACGAGCGATGACTTGAGTGTTTTCATCAGGTAGGACATATGTTTTTACTAAGAGAATATTACTGGTGCGTAAGCATCGTAACCATGCCAATGCGGCCGCCGTTTTCAACACTATTTTTCCTCCTCCGGCTTTATTTTTGAAAATCGCCCGATACGGCTTGACAATCTCCGGGCGTTAGCCGACATTTTCCCGAAAACTCCGCCGGGGGGCCGGGCCCTTCCGGCACATTTTCAAACCGCGCACGCGCTCCGGACCCCGGTCCGCCCCGCGTCCCTAGAAAGGCAACCGCGATGCTGAAGACATACGACATCGTTGACGGCAAGATAATTGAAAACCAGATGGGGCCGATATGCGCGTATATCGCCCCTACGGAAGAGGAAAAGCGGAAACTGGTCGACGACTTCCAGATAGACCCGCACTCCCTCAATTCGGCCCTCGACCCCGACGAAATTTCGCGTCTTGAATTTGAGGACAACCACATAGCGGTCATCCTCAAGCAGCCGCGCAACTATTCCGCAGACGACCTTCTGGGCTTCGGCGTCACATCCGTGGGCGTATTTCTCTTTGAGGACCGCATAATAATAGTCCAGCCGGAGGACAATCCGCTGTTTGAATACGGAAGGGTGTCGCTGAGGGCCAAGTCGCTCAGGGGCGTCATGCTCCGCATTCTCCACCACTCGACGAACCATTTTCTGGAGCACCTCAAGATAATACGCCTCATTTCCGAGCGAATCGAAAAGGACATCGAGTTTTCGGTCTCAAACCACCACCTCACGGAGATGTTCGTTCTCTCGAAGAGCCTCACCTATTACGAGAGCGCGACAAACGGCAACAAGGTTCTCCTTGCAAAGCTCGTGCGCGACACTTCGAGAATCGGATTTTCCGAGACCGAGACGGAGCTTCTTGAGGACATCATCGTTGAAAACAACCAGTGCGTCCGCATGACGGAAATTTACGCGAGCATTCTCGTCGGAATGTCGGATGCGCGCGGGTCGGTCGTAGGCAACAACCTTGCGGTGCTGATGAAGCAGCTTGCGATAATAAACATAATATTCCTGCCCCTGAACGTGATTGTGGGGCTGGGCGGCATGTCGGAGCTCACCGTATTTACGGAAAAGAGCCTCTGGTGGGGGCACACGTACAGCGCCATGACCCTCCTCCTGGTGCTTCTCGCCTACGGGACCTACTACTTCCTTAAAAAAGTAAACCTTTCGGAGACTGCGGCTGATGAGGATTAGATTTCATTTGCGGATGGCCGTCATATCGAGCTTTTCGCGCGCTTGCATAAAGCTTGCGGCCGTCATGGCCGCGGCGGTCGTTTTGTGCCTCGGGCAGCCCCTGGACCTCTCAAGCTTCTTTCCGGCGGCCTTTGCGGAATTTTTCCTGTGGCTTTGCGCGTTTCCGCTGCTTACAGCCGGCGCCGCGCTGGGGGCTGTAATAGACATCGCCTCGCTTCCGTTTTGGGAATTCCTGTCTTCTGAAAGCGTCCAGATGGTCTCGATAGGCGCGCTTGCGCTCGTGTCGCTTCTGGCATACTGGGCCTTCGTGCGCTACGTCGTATTCCAGATATGGGGCACGGACTGGGTGAAGGCCGCGACGACGATTGTAAAGTGCTTCATTTTCTGGGGGTACTTCCAGCTTTTGTGCGCCTTCGTCTCCTACGCGTGGGTGGTCGGCGGGCTGAAGCTGAAAGGGGGCGCGGAGGCGTCCGGACTCGGGGAAGTGAGGCAGGTGCAGACTGTCGTCCCCGAAGTTGTCTCGGGGGGGGCGGCCGGGGCGCAGGCCGAGGCCGCCGAGGAGGAGGATTCCTCCATTTGAGGCGAGGCCGCGCGGCAGATTTTTTCGGCTTTTCTGCGCCTGGATGCGGGATTTCAATTCGCATCCGGCGCCCTCATGGGGCCTGTGTTGCAGTTTATGCTTGCCGAAAGTTCTCGGCGCAATGCTTGGTTGCAAGGTCGGATTTTATGAAATCCTTTTCGGAGCCGCCGCCTTCCGCATCCGGGCCGCCCGGAATGGACGCCGGGCAGGAGATTTGCGGCGGGCCCTGCATGCAGCCTGCGTCTATTGCGCCAGTCTGGGGGGGAATCTTTCTGGCAGTTTCCTTGAAATCCATCCTTGCAAGTTCGCGCCTCTTTTCGCTGTCGGCTGTGAAAAATTCATCCGTTTTCTGGCCGTTTTTTTTGCAGGCGTAAAATGAGACTTCGCAAGTCCCGGTTTTCTGGGCCGCTTGGGCGCTTGCTCAAAACGGGGCTTGCGCCATTGCCGCAACGCGCGGGATTTCCATAAGGGAAGTATGCCTGCCTGGGGGCGGGCGCGTTTGGAAAAGGCGGAGCCCCCGTCAGTCGGAGACTTTCTTTAGGACCATGAAAAGCGCCTTGTAGTCGCGCGTTCCGTCGCCGCGGTCGGAGACGAACGAAGCCAGCGGCATTGGGGTGCCGAGCGCGTCTTTGGAGACGAGAAACCCTCCCTTATATCCCGCTGGAAAACCCTCGTTTAGGCCGCAGTCTATCGTTATTGCAACGTCGCCTCCTTCGAGCTGAAGGGCTACATCGGACTTGAAGCGGGGGAATTTCATGCCGTCGCCGGGAGCCTTCCCCTGCATGTCCGGATATAGCGGCATGCCGGACGGCGACAGGATTCGGCTTGAACCCGACTGGGCGCCTTTGGCTATTATGACAGGCTGGGCAAAGAGTCTTTCCGCGAACTTGCCGAAATCCTTTTTTACAGCTTTAAGAATTTCATCTTCGCTCTTTTTGAAGAATTCGTCGCTTCCGCTTCCGGTTTTTTCGCAGCCGTAAAAGGACACCTCATAGCGCATTTCGCTTTCCGCGGTCTGGGCCGGAAGGGCGTGGGGAAGTAGTGCGGCAGATAGAATGGCAAAAAGCGGCGTTAATTTGAAAATGGGCATGGATTCGCTGGATGTTGGGTGTTGAGTCTGGAAGATATGGCAACCTTATTATGCGGCATATATGGCGTTTTATCCCCATTTTGTCAATGATAACCGGATGCCGCCGGGGGATGTGCGAAAGTATCAGCGCGCCTCCCGAACCGTTTTTTTTTCTTTGCATCCGAAGCTGGCTCCACAATCCGGAGAGCGCCCGCCTTGCCGCATCCGAAGCGCTCGCGGGCGCGTTGCTATATCCGCGCCTTGAAGTCCCGGTAGCCGAAGGACTTCACGACCTTGTAGTCGCGGCCGTCCCAGGTTGCGATGTCGGGCAGGTTGACGCCGTTAAACGTCGTGGTCTTTACCATGGTGTAGTGGGCCATGTCGGCGAATACGAGCCGGTCGCCCGGTTTGAGTTCGCGGTCGAAGGAGTATTCGCCTATCTGGTCCCCCGCAAGGCATGAGCGCCCGCCGATGACGTAGCTGTGGGCCTTCTGGCCGGGGAGCCCCGCGCCCTCTATCGCGGGCCGGTAGGGCATTTCGAGAACGTCCGGCATGTGGCACGGGGCCGCCATGTCCAGAATGGCGATTTTGCCGGAGTTTTCGTGGATTTCCAGCACTTCCGAGACAAACACCCCGGCGTTCAGCGCTATCGCCTCGCCCGGCTCAAGATAGACGGTTTCTATATTGGGATGCCTTTTGTAAAAGTCCCGTATTATGCGCACCAGCCTTGCCTCGTCGTACCCCGGGCGCGTGATGTGGTGGCCGCCGCCGAAATTCACCCATTTGACGCGGCCTATGGCCCCGCCGAATTTTTCCTCGAAATGTTCGAGCACGCGCTCCAGGACGTCGCTTCCCTGCTCGCACATGGCGTGGAAATTTATGCCGTCAACCGCGTCCCACACCCAGTCCGAGAGGCTCCCCGCAGTCGAGCCGAGGCGGGAGCGCGGGGCGCAGGGGTTGTACAGCTCGGTTTCCACCTCCGCGTATTCGGGGTTCGCCCGGATTGAAATCTGCAATGCCCCGTTTCCGGCTTTTGCGGCGGCCTCCCTCGCATATGCGCCGAAGCGGCGAAGCTGGGATTCGGAATTGAACACGATTGTGTGGGCGAACGCGGCAAGCTCTCCGACCTCGCGCTCCGGATAGGCGGGGCTGTAAACGTGGATTTCGCCTCCGAAGTATTCGCGGGCTAGCATTGCCTCGTTTAGGCCGCTCGAAGTCGTGCCCCCGAGGTATTTTTTTACAATGGGGAAGGCCGAATACATCGAAAACCCCTTCAGGGCCAGCAGGATTTTCGCGCCCGACTCCTCCTCGACGCGCTTCAGAGTCCGCAGGTTTTCCTCAAGCTTTTCCGTTTCGAGAACGTAGGCGGGCGTGTTTATTTTGGATATGTCCAGTCCTTCGAGAAGTTTTTTCTGCATGGCCTGCTACGGCGTGCGCCGGATTCTTTTTGGGGTTCAAAGTCAAAAGCGGCGGCCCCGCGCCGGGACCGCCGCCCTTAAAGCATTCAGAGCGGGAGGTTGTAGCTCTTTTCGGGGTCCAGCTCTTCAACCTTCCACGGGAGGCCGTATTTTGCGACGCGCTCAAGGAACGGGTCGGGGTCAAGCTCCTCCATGTTGAATACGCCGGAGCCGTCCCACGTCTTCAGGGCGACCATCGCAGCGGCCGACGCGGCCGGAACCCCCGTCGTGTAGGATATGGCCTGGCTTTTAACCTCTGCATAGCACTCCTCGTGCACGCAGACGTTATAAATGTAGACCTTGCGCCGCCTGCCGTCCTTCATGCCGTCTATCACGCAGCCAATATTGGTCTTGCCCTTCGTGAGGGGGCCGAGGCTCGCGGGATCCGGGAGGACCGCCTTCAAAAACTCGATGGGGGCAATCTCCGCGCCCTTTATGGTTATGGGCTTTATGGATGTCATGCCGACGTTTTCAAGAACGCGCAGGTGCGTGAGGTACTTGTCGCCGAAAGTCATCCAGAAGCGTATGCGTTTCAGGCCCTTGAGGTTTTTGCAGAGCGATTCCAGCTCCTCATGGTAGAGGAGGTAGGAGGGCTTGACGCCGACTTCGGGGTAGTCGAAGTCGCAGCGCACGGAAATCGGGTCGGTTTCAATCCACTTCCCGTCCTCCCAGTAGCGCCCCTTGGAGGTGATTTCGCGGATGTTTATTTCGGGGTTGAAGTTTGTTGCAAACGGCAGGCCGTGGTCGCCGGCGTTGCAGTCCAGGATGTCGACGAAATTGATTTCGTCGAAGAGGTGCTTCTGGGCGTAGGCGCAGTACATGTTTGTCACGCCCGGGTCGAAGCCCGCGCCCATGACGGCCATTATGCCCGCCTTTTCGTACCTTTCGCGGTATGCCCACTGCCACTTGTATTCAAAGTGCGCGGTGTCGAGCGGCTCGTAGTTGGCCGTGTCGATGTAGTCAACTTTGCATTCGAGGCAGGCGTCCATTATCGTCAGGTCCTGGTAGGGCAGGGCGACGTTCAAAACGAGGGCCGGCTTCACCTTCCTTATGAGCGCGACAAGCTCGGGGACGCTGTCTGCGTCGACTTGGGCCGTGTTTATGCGGCCGCCCTTTTCAGCTATTTCTGCGGCTATCGTGTCGCACTTTGACTTTGTGCGGGAGGCCAGCCAGATTTCCGAGAACACGTCGGACATCTGGGAGCATTTGTGCGTCGCCACGCGGCTTACTCCGCCCGCGCCGATTATTAGTATCGTTTTTCCCATGTGGCTTGTCGCCCTTTCTAGCTTAGTGAGGATTTGAATTCGGAAAAAGCCTTCCCGAGGAGCGCGGGGTCCCCGCCGCCCTGGGCGAAGTCCGGCTTGCCGCCGCCGCGCCCGTTCATTGAGGATGCCAGCCGCCTTATGATGTCGCCTGCCTTTGCGCCGGCGGCCACCGCGCCCTGGGTGCAGAGCGCAAGTATCATGGCCTTGCCGCCCGATTCCGCGCCGAGCACGACGGCTGCGGCTTCCGCGCCCGCCGCCTTTGAAATCTGTACGGCAAGCTCGCGCATCTGCCCCGCGTTTTCTGCGGAAACGGTTTTTACTATCCACGAGACGCCGCCGCTTTCAACGGCTTCGCCGGAGATGTCCTCGGCGGCCTTGCCGGCCGCCTCGCGCCTGAGCCTCTTTATTTCGCGCTCCAGCTCGGCCCTGGCCGACGCCATCTTTTCAAGGTGGGACGAAATCTCTTCGGGCTTGCATGCGAGCCTTGCGGTTATTTCCGCTATCTCGCTTCTCATACGTTCGGCGTAGTCAAACGCCGCCGTTCCTGCCACTGCCTCTATGCGGCGCGTTCCGGCCGCTATCGCGCCCTCCGAAACGATTTTCACCATCCCGATTTCGCCGAGGGCCGACACGTGCGTGCCGCCGCAAAGTTCTGCGTGGAAGCCGTCCATGTCGATTACCCGGACTATCGCGCCGTATTTTTCGCCGAAGAATGCGAGGCAGTTTTCCGGGACCTCGTTGAACGGGGTCTCAAACCATTTAACGGGGCGGTTTTCGAGGATTTTCGCGTTTGCAAGGCGCTCTATTTCGCGAAGCTGGGCGTCGGAAATCGCTTCAAAATGCGAGAAGTCGAAGCGCAGGCGCTCCTCGTTTACGAAGGACCCGGCCTGCTTTACGTGGCTTCCGAGAACCTTGCGCAGGGCCCAGTTCAAAAGGTGGGTCGCGCTGTGGTGGCGCTGGATTGCGCGGCGCCTGACCGCGTCCACTGAGAGCACGGCCTCCCTGCCTATGTCGCCCTTGCCGAAGGAGCCCTTGCGCACCTTGTGCAGGACGAGGCCCGAGGCGTTGACGCGGGTGTCGAGTATGTCGCACGCAGTCCCTGCTATTTCGACAAAGCCGGTGTCGCCGACCTGGCCGCCCTTTTCCGCATAAAACGGCGTCTGGGGGAATGCCAGGAAATCCGCGTCGGGGCCCTCGACTATGGCTGAGAGGCGGGTTGTGAAATTCGAGAGGCTTGCGGGGTCGTAGCCGGCAAACTGTGTGGCTTCCGCCGCCTCGGAGGCGTCGGATACGGTGATGACTTCCTTCTTCTGGGCGGCGCGGGCGCGGGCGCGCTGCTTTTCCATTTCGGCCTCGAAGCCTGCGAGGTCCACTTCCATGCGGCGCTCGCGGGCTATCAGTTGCGTGAGGTCGATGGGGAAGCCGTAGGTGTCGTAGAGCGCGAAGGCCTGCTCGCCGGAAATCGAGTTGGAATTTTCCGTGATTTTATCGAGGAGCTGCAAGCCGGTGTCGAGGGTGCGGTCGAATGACTTTTCCTCGTTTTCAATCACCTTTGCGATGACCTGCCGCTGCTCGGCAAGCTCCGGGAAAAACGGGCTCATCTTTGCAATGACGGAGTCGGCGAGCTTTGTGAAAAAGCCGTGCTTGAGCCCGAGGCGCTTTCCGTACATGACTGCGCGGCGCAGTATGCGGCGCAGGACGTAGTTGCGCCCCTCGGAGCCGGGCATTATGCCGTCTGCGATGGAAAATGTCAGGGTGCGGATGTGGTCGGCGAGAACCCTGAATATGCAGTCGGTCAGCTCGTCCAGGGACATGTCGTTGCGGTCGGCGGGGACGGTGCCCTTGTAGGACTTGCCGGACATGTCGGAAATCTTCTTGAATATGTCGGTGAAGAGGTCCGAATTGTAGTTTGAGGACATCGCGGAAAAATCCGTGAAGTTCTTCGTGGTCGCCATTATTCCCGCAACGCGCTCAAGGCCCATGCCGGTGTCGATGTTCTTGTGCTTGAGCGGCACGAAGGAGCCGTCCTCCTCGGCGTTGAACTGCATGAAGACGAGGTTCCATATCTCGATGCAAAGCGGCGAGTCGGAGTTTACGAGAGCCCCGCCCGTGGCGCCGTCGGGCGTGAGGTCTATGTGGAGCTCCGAGCAGGGGCCGCAGGGGCCGGTTTCGCCCATCATCCAGAAGTTTTCCTTCTTGCCGCACTTGCGGATGTGGATTCCGGGGTCCATGCCCTCGGACCTGAAAAGCTCCTCCCATATGGCGTAGGCTTCGGCGTCGAACGACGCGGGCTCGCCGGGCTTCGGGTCGTACACGGTGGCGTAGAGGCGCTCGCGGGGCATGCCCCAGACTTTCGTGAGAAGCTCCCAGGCCCAGTGTATCGCCTCCTTTTTGAAATAGTCGCCGAAAGACCAGTTGCCCAGCATTTCAAAGAATGTGTGGTGGTAGGTGTCAAACCCCACGTCTTCGAGGTCGTTGTGCTTTCCGCCCGCGCGTATGCACTTCTGGGTGTCGGCCGCGCGCGCAAACGGCGGCTTCATGTCGCCCAGAAAGTACGGGACGAACTGGTTCATGCCCGCGTTTGTGAAAAGCAGGTTGGGGGAGGCTGGCATCAGCGACGCCGAAGGGACTATCGTATGCCCCTTTGAGGCGAAAAAGTCGAAGAAGCTCTTTCTTATTTCCGAGGAGTTCATTTGCAGTTTCCGGGGTTCGGGGGGCGCATGGCCGCGGCCTAGAGCCTGTCGATTACGGCCTGGGCCATTTCGCCTGTGGATACGGCCCTGCCTCCGAAGGCTATGTCTGCGGTGCGCACGCCGGAGCAGACGGCGGCCTTGACGGCGGACTCTATGCGGGAGGCAATCTGCTCCTCGCCGAACGAGTAGCGCATCATCATCGCGGCGGATAGTATCTGGGCGCACGGGTTTGCTATGCCCCTTCCCGCGATGTCGGGGGCCGAACCGCCGGCGGGTTCGTAAAGCCCGAACTTGAGGCCGAGGGAGTTGGAGCCGTCGCCGAGAGAGGCCGAGCAGAGCATGCCGAGGGAGCCGCAGATTACGGCCATTTCGTCGGAGAGTATGTCGCCGAACATGTTTTCGGTCACGAGGACGTCGAACTGGTTGGGGTCGCGGGCAAGCTGCATGGCGGCGTTGTCCACATAGAGGTGCCTGAGCTCGATTTCAGGATAGTTTTTCTCCATGAACTCCGTCATGGTCTTGCGCCAGAGGACGGATGTCTCGATGACGTTTGCCTTGTCCACGGAGCATATTTTCTTGCCGCGCCTCATGGCCGTCTGGGCGGCCACTTCGGCTATGCGCTCGATTTCGGAGACCTTGTAGGTCATGACGTCGCTTGCCGCAAGCTCGCCGGATTCCGTCCTGAAAGTCTTCTTCTCGCCGAAGTATATGCCGCCCGTCAGCTCGCGGACGCACACCATGTCGATGCCCTGGGGGATGCGGTCGTTTTTGAGCGGGGAGGCGTCTGCCAAGTCTGCGTAGAGGAGGCCCGGGCGTATGTTGGCAAAGAGCTTGAACGCCTTTCTGAGGGGGAGGAGCGCCGCGCGCTCGGGCTGTTCGGCGGGGGGCAGGTGCTCCCACTTGGGGCCGCCTACGGAGCCGAAGAGAATCGCGTCGGCCTCGGAGCAGGCCTTGAGCGTGGATTCGGGGAGGGCCTTGCCGGATGTGTCTATCGCCCTGCCGCCGACGTCGTGGCGGGAGTAGGACAGGGCGAAATCGGCGTCCTTGCATGCGTGGCCCAGCACGACGAGGGCCGCGTCCATTACTTCCGGGCCGATTCCGTCGCCCGCCAGCACCGTAAACTTGTAGGTTTTTTTCATAGCTTTACAAATAAAAAATTGCGGCCGATTAAAACCCACAAGCCCCCCGCTTGCAAACTCTTTTTGCTTTGACAGGGGCTTTTTGGCGAATTTATATTCCGTCCTTAAATTACACTGGCCGGGGGCCGTTTTATGCTTTCAACAGCGATAGAGAGACTTTTGCGCAGGCAGACATCGGAGGCCCTGGGGGCCCTTTTTTCAAAGGGGGCGCCCCCCGCGCAGGACCTGCGCTCGTGCGTGGAGTCGCGCATGGCGGCAATATTCGAGGCGCACAAGGCCGGGGCGACGGGCTACACGGTCTGCCGCGCGACAAGCGACGTCATAGACTCTGTGGTGTGCGAGCTTTATTCGCTGTTTGCCGGAAAGCGCTCCAAGTTCGGGCCGTTTTGCAAAAACAACTTCTGCATCGTCGCCCTGGGCGGCTACGGCCGCAGGGAGCTTTGCCCAAAAAGCGACATAGACATTATGTTTCTCTATTCCTCTGGCGGGGTCCCCGACCTTTTCAAGACCCAGGCCATAGACGAGATAATGTACCCGCTCTGGAACATAGGCTACAAGCTCGGGCACTCCAGCCGGACAGTATCGGAGGCCGTGGAGGACGCCGAGGCCGACATCCTGACCAAAACCGCGATGCTCGACGCGAGGTTTTTGTGCGGCTCAAAGCCCCTTTTTGAGCTTTTCCAGAAGAGCTTCGGGGAGATGAGCGAGCGCACCGCGCAGTCCCACATAGAGGAGCTTTTGCGCCTGAAAACCGCGCGCCACCAGAAGTACGGCTGGACGCCCTACGTGCAGGAGCCGAACGTGAAAAACGGGGTGGGGGGGCTTAGGGACTACCAGACGCTCCTGTGGGTCGGCCGCCTCAAGACCGGCGCGAAGTCCGTCATCGACCTGGCGCGCCTCAGGATAATATCGGTCGTGGAGTACAAGACCCTGCGCAGGGCCTACAACCTCCTGCTTCGCGCGCGCAACGAGATGCACTACCGCATGCGCCGGGAAAACGACCTTCTGGACCTTGAAATCCAGCCGAAAATCGCATACGGGCTGGGGTACCGCAAGCGAAACATCGTAGAGCGCGTGGAGGACTTCATGCGCGACCTTTACTACGCGCTCAGGGAGGTCGACTCCATATCGAAAACATCCAGAAAGCGCATGAAAATCGTGCTTCCCGAAGATATTGAGGAGACCCTCGGGATACGGCGCGACAATTTCGCCCGGGTGCGCTACATCGAGGGCTTCATCCTCAAAAACGGCTTCATGTACGCGCGGAACCCGTCGGTTTTCAGAAACGACCCGACGCTGCTTATAAAGGTCTTCAGGTGCTGCCAGAAATTCGGGGTGACCCTCTCCGACGAGCTTGAAATCCTCATACGCGACTCGGCGCACCTCATCGACGACAGGGTGCGCGCCGACAGGTCTGCCAACGCCGAGTTCATGAAGATACTGCGCTCCCAGTGGGACGTCTATCCCATACTTTCCAAGATGCACTTTCTGGACATCCTCGGCACCTTCATCCCGGAGTTCGGCTCCATCACCTGCCTTGTCCAGCACGAGTTCTACCACCGCTACACTGCCGACATCCACACGCTTGCCACCATAAGGGAGCTGGACCGGGTCTTCGGGGCGAACGTCGAGGAGGAGCCATACGGGCGCTACCACGCCGCGCTTTCCGACGCGAAAAACTCGACCGTCCTCTACCTCGCCCTCCTCATGCACGACCTTGGAAAATCAGACGGCATAAAGGGCCATGCGGAGGTCGGCGCGGAGCTCGCCCCGGCCCTTCTGGAGCGTTTCGACGTTCCGGAGGAGGACCGCGAAACCATAATCTTTCTCATAAAAAACCACCTCATGATGGCCCGCTACTGGCAGGCCAACGACATCGAGGACGAGGAGGTCATCGCCAGGTTCGCCGACATGGTGGGGGACGTCGAAAAGCTGAAATACCTGTACGTGCTCACATTCTGCGACGCAAAGGGGACGAGCCAGGAGCTGTGGAACTCATACAAGCAGTCCCTGCACACCATGCTGTACCGCAGCGCAAAGCGCGTGATGGAAAAGAACGAGGAGCAGATGGAGGCCCTGTACGAGTCTCGCAAGCAGAAGGTTCTGGACGGGATTCTCGCCTCCGACGAGCTTGGCACTTCGGAGGAGGAGGCCAAGGAGCACTTCGCCAGCCTGCCGCGCAACTACTTCCTCTTCCACGGCCGGGACGACATCATACTGCACATGAACATGGTGCACATATTCCGCGTCGGCGCGCGCCACGGCCCGGAGATTCCCGTGTTTGAGTGGCGCAACGACCCAAACATGTCGCTTTCCACCGTCACCGTCGTCACCTCCGACATCGCCGGCCTGTACTACAAGCTCGCCAGCGCCTTCACCTACGCCGGCCTTAACATCATGGGCTCCAAGGCGCTTTCCCGCACGGACGGCATAATAATCGACACCTTCTACGTGACGAGCGCCGCCGGGGGGGCCGTGCAGAACGAGCGAACCCGCGACCTCTTTTCAAAGGCGATTACCAGAATATTCCTTGAGGGCGCCGACATTATGCCCCCGCCGCCGAAAAAGCCCGAAGGCGGCGAGAAAAACGAGATTATACCCCACTCGATTTCCATAGGCCGCTCCGGGGGGCGCATCATGGCGGAGGTCGTCGCAAAGGACCGCCCGGGGCTTCTCTGCTCGATTACAAAGGCCATATACGAAAACGGCTACGACATACTTTTCGCCCGCATAAGCGTCGAGGGGTGGTGGGGGACGAACATATTCCACATAAAGCCCAGGGCCGGGGCGGAGGTTTCGGGCTTCAGGCGCCTTGAGGGCGAAATAGTCGAGGTGCTTTGACGCGCCGCAGAGTATTTGTTTGACTTGCGGGGGAAAAGGGCCGTTATTTGCGCACTTTAAAAACCTACGGACATGGATTCTGACTCCGGAATTTCGGACGGCTCGATTATGGGCGTGGGGCTTCCCGCGAAGCTCCGCCACAGGATAGCCGCGGCATCGTTTTTCTTCCTCCTTGGATGCGGCTTCTCCTGCTGGGCGAGCCGCATAGCGGACATAAGGGCCGCCATGGGCCTGAGCGACGACATGCTCGGCATGGTGCTTTTTGCAATCCCGGTGGGGACGTTTTTTGGCATGAGTTTTTCAGGCTATGTCGTCACCCGCTTCGGCAGCCGCAACGTGCTCACTGCGGCGGCTATCCTGTACCCCACGGCGCTGGCGTGTCTGGGGCTCGTGACCGAGGTCTGGCAGCTTTGCCTGGGGCTTTTCTTTTTCGGGATATGCGGAAATTTGTGCAACATATCCATAAACACCCAGGCTGTCGGCGTGGAAAAAATCTACGGCAGGAGCATAATGGCCACGTTTCACGGCGTGTGGAGCCTGGCCGGCTTCCTGGGGGGCGTGCTCAGCATAAGGATTGTCTCCGCAGGCGTCACGGTGTTCTGGCATTTCATGATGCTTTACGCGCTGGCCGTAATCCTGCTTATACTGATGCGCAGGCACCTGCTCGCGGAAGACCCGCCCGTCCCGAACGCCGCGGCCGCGTCGGAGCGCAGGCGGAGGATTTTCAGGCCCGACGCGTACATCGCGACCCTTGGGTTCATCGCGTTTTGCTGCATGGCCTGCGAGGGCACGATGTTCGACTGGAGCGTGATATACTTTCAGGACATTGTGAAGGCCCCGAAGGGCTGGCAGATATACGGGTTTGCCGCGTTTATGTGCGCGATGGCGGCGGGGCGCTTCACCGCCGACAGGCTTGTCACGCGCTTCGGCCCCATACGCGTCATACAGGCGAGCGGCCTGGTCATAGCATCCGGGCTTTCGACTGCGGTTGCGCTTCCGTACTTTGCGCCATCGTGCTTCGGCTTCGCGCTTGTGGGCTTCGGGGTTTCGAGCATAGTCCCGCTCTGTTACAGCCTCGCGGGGAGGTCGAGGACGATGTCGACGGGGGCCGCGCTGACGGGGGTTTCAAGCATAGGTTTCTTCGGGTTTCTGATGGGGCCGCCTGTGATAGGGTTTGTCTCGGAGGCCCTGAGCCTCAGGTGGTCCTTTACGCTCATACTGTTCGTGGGCCTGACTGCCACGTTCCTCGCGCCGCGCCTGAAGAGGCTGAACGCCGGCGCCGCGCAGGGCGCCGCCGAGGCTCCGGCGGGGGAGTGACTGCCGGTTTCTGCCCGGGATTTACGGCCATATGCGGGGGCCGCGCCCGAGGGGATTTTTAGCGGCCCTTTTTTGCCCCGGCTCTGCGGCGCGCCTTCCGGCCCGAGGGGCGCCTTTTGGGAGGCTCGGGCATGGGGTCGAATTCGTCGAACATGTCTGCCCCGTACATCTTTTCGGGCTTTTTGGAGGTCAGCACCTTGTATATGCACCATCCGAATAGCGCCGTGACGGAGCTTATTGAAATTATGAAAGTGGCCCATCCGCCCGGCGTCATTTCCCGCCCTCCTTGAATTCGCGGCTCCTGAAAATCATCCACCCGAAGAGCAGGCAGAAGAATGCGACAAGCCCTACCGACGCCCACGCGACGGGGTTTTCAAAGCCTGTGAGGTTTTCTATCTGGTAGCTCAGCTTCCCGCCGAAAAGCCCGAACACGTCGGTTGCGAGCCATCCGAGGAATACGGCCACGAGGATTGTCGGGGTGAAGTAGCGCCATATTTTTGCGTAGAATGCGGGGAGCTTTAGAAGCGAGTAGCCGTTTGCGTCGCGCACGAGCTTTTCGGCCCCGTAAACCCAGGAAAACATCACTATCTCGTACGTGGCTATTACGAAGATGAGGGTCTGGCCGACCCAGAAATCGAGCGTGTCGAGGGCGATCAGGCCCTTGGAAAAATACATGGAGTAGGATGAGGTTGCAAACATCAGGACGCACAGCACAGCTATTGCGGCCCTCCTGCCTATCCCCAGCACTTCCTGGAAGAAGGCGAGGCTCGGCTGGAGTATTGATATGGAGCTTGTTATCGCCGCGAGGAAAAGCAGCATGAAAAATATGAAGCCGAAAAATTCACCCGCAGGCATCTTTAAGAAGACGAGGGGCAGCACGTTGAAGCCCAGGTCGAACAGGCTTGCGCACGAGCCGATGACCCCGCTAAGCCCGAGGAAGGCCACCGCTGCGGGAACGGTTATCATGCCGCCCAGGCAGACTTCGCAAAACTCGTTCGCGCTGGCCGAAGTCAGGGCGCTCAGCACCACGTCGTCGCGCTTTTTAAGGTAGCTTGCGTATGATATTATAACACCCATGCCGACCGACATGCTGAAAAAGAGCTGGCCGACCGCCGCTATCCATATGGAGGGGTTCAGAAGCTGCCTCCAAAGCGGGATTTCGCGCACGTGCATGGATGCATTGCCGGCCGCCTCCGCGCGCGCCGCAGAAATATCCTCTTCCCCCACAAGCCGGCGCACTTCGGCCCACTTGCCGCCCGAATTTTCCTCCAGCACCACCTTCGTGGGATTCCACATAAACCCCATGCCCTGGCTTATGGAGGAGTCCTCGCGGCCGGTGTCCGCAGGGGAGAGCGTCGCGACCCTCACGGCCAGCACGAGCGCAAGCGCTATGAGCAGGGGCATGGCCACCTTGCAGAAGCGCTCTATCCCCTTTGAAATTCCGAGGTATATGAGGATGAAATTTATGGAAAATACCGCGAGGAAATATACGCCCACCTTGGAGGCCGAAAAGCCTATCGCCGAGCCGTTTTCGGATATTCCTACAAACTTTCCGAAAAACGCGGAGGCTTCCGCCGTCGAGGAAAAGTCGAAAGTTCCGAGGGCGAAGTTTGCGGCGTAGCCGAGGCACCAGGCCTCTATGTAGGTATAGTAGGAGCAGATTACAAACGGGATTACTACGGACACGGCGGCCACCGCTTTCGCGGAGGGCCTGCGGAAAAACGAGTAGAATGTCCAGGGTACGGAGTGGTATCTGTCGCCTATCTTGCGCCCGACGGCCCATTCCATCATGGCAAATGGCAGGCCCACCAGTATGAAGGAGGCCACGTACGCTATCATGAATGCCGCGCCCCCGTGGAGGGCGACCTGCCCGGGAAACTTGAGGAAGTTTCCCAGCCCGACCGCGCTTCCGGCCACCGCCAGAATGACGCCCATGCTTGAGCTCCAGTTGTCCTTCTCCGCCATTTTATTTTAAAACTGCCGCGTTGAGCATACCGCGGCGGCCAGTTCGGACAGCGCAGGATGTGGGAACACTGTCCTTGAAATGTCGCGGACAGTCAAGCGGTTTTGCATCGCCACGCAAAAAATACCTATGAGTTCGGAGGCGTCGGCGCCGAGGATGTGCGCGCCTGCTATCTCGCCGGAAGAGGAGTCGTAAATCACCTTGACAAACCCCTCCGAGGCCGAATCGCAGCAGGCTTTCGCGTTTGAAACGTAGGAAGCCTTCGACGAGGCCCAGCTCCCCGGCGCCAGCTCCGCCCTGGCGGCGTCTTCTGTCATGCCAATCCACGCGGCCTGGGGCTCGCAGTAGACGCAGGCGGGGCAGGGGGCCGGTCGGGGAGGCTCCCTGCCGGCGATTGCAGCCGCCGCAATCGCGCCTTCTGCGGCCGCCGCGTGGGCGAGGGCCGGGGGGCCTGCAACGTCTCCTGCGGCGTAAATTCCGTCTGCCGAGGTCTCCATACCGGGGCCGGTTTTTATGAACCCGCAGTCGGTTTCGAGGGAAAATCCGGGCGCGAAAATGGAGTCGGGGCGCAGCTCGAGGCCCGCCGAGACAAGCACGGCGTCCGCTTCAAAGCTCTTTTCGCCCCCTTCCGACGAGCAGCGCACGCTGACGCCCCCTTCGCCCGCCTCGCACTTTTCGGCGCGCAGGCCGGTCAGAATTTCAACGCCCTCCCTGCGCAACGCCCTCGCAAGCGAGCGCGACAACTCCGAATCGGCCGAAGGAAGCGCGGATTTTGCGGCCTCTGCGACGCGGACTTCCGCCCCCAGGGCGTTCCAGAGCCACGCGAACTCAAGCCCGACCGCCCCCGCTCCCAGCGCGATTGCCCGCCGCGGAATCGATTCGAGCTTCAGCGCCCCGGAGCCCGTAACGACTCTCGGGTCGGAAATGGATACCCCCGGAATGCGCCGGGGCGACGCGCCCGAGGCTATGAGGATTTTCTTCGCGTATACCGCGCACTTTCCGCCTCCGGGAAACTCCGCCTCAAGGCGTCCGGGCCCGAGTATTCTGGCCGAGGCCCCGAACATTCTAACCCCGGATTTTTTAAGCGAAAATTCAAGCCCCCTGAGCAGCCTCGCAGACGCCTCCGCCGCGCGTGCCCTCGCTTCGGCCCAGTATGGCGCAAAGTCTGCGGGGGGCGGAGTGGCGCCCCTTCGGAGGCGCATGGCGGCGAGGCATTCGGAGGCGGTTTTTATCATCGCCTTTGCGGGGACGCAGCCTCGGTTGAGGCATGTGCCGCCCGGTAGCGATTCCTCAAAGCAGGCGACGTCAAGCCCGTAGGCTGCGGCGTCCATCGCAGCCCTTGAGCCTGCGGGGCCGCACCCTATCACTGCCAAATCTGCGCGGATGTCATCCATTGACTGCGAGAGCGTAAAAAATCACGGCCAGAAGCGCGGTCGGGAAGGCCGCCCCGAAAAGCAGGAAAAGCGGCGAGACCCCGCCTGAAAAATGCTTTGAAAGTATTGAGAGGCCCGCCGGGTTCGGGGCGTTTGCTATGACGGTTAGCCCCCCGCCGATAACAGCCCCGGAGACCAGCAGGTACTCCTTTGCAGGCCCGAAGTCGGGCACGAGCGTGCCGAGGTATGTTATTGCAGCGTTGTCGTTTACCGCAGTCAGCCCCAGCGAGCCAATGAACAGGGGAAACTCCCCGAGCCTTGAAAGAATCGGCTCTATCCACCACGCCTGAAGCGTCCCGTGGGTCACGAGGGCGGCCAGGAAAAAGCCCACGAGTATGGGCGACTTGAGGTTCATTTCGTACTGGTAGTGGCGCGTGGCCATTATGTAGGCAATGAAAAACAGGAAGCTGAAAACCACCATGGCGGGGTGGTGCAGCACGAAAACTGTGAACGCGAGGAAGAATATGTGCACGGCGATGACGTACTTCGGCACAAATTCGTCCTCGGTGTCGAGGTTGCATGTGTTTCTGGCAACTTCCCCCAGCCTGGCGAATTCGCGCCTGAAAAGCAGGAAGTATGAGCCGACGCCCAGGAGTATTCCCGCCACCGCCTTAACCCCGAAATGCTCGAACATAAAAGGGGTGCTCCAGCCCCACTTGGAGGCGACCATCAGGACGGGCGGGGCCGCGAAGTGCGTGAGCGTCCCTCCCGCCGATATGGCGACTAGAAGCAGGCCCAGCGTCGCGTATTTGAGCCTCGGCGACGGCCCGTAGGCGAAGAATTTTTTTGAGAGCAGAAGCGCGCATATGGTTATTGCCGCAGGTTCCGTTATGAATGAGCCGAGCAGCGGCCCCACGCATAGAATCGAAATCCACCACGCGCCCGGGGTGGAGCCGCCCGCCCTGGCAAACACGTTTATGATTTTTCCGGAAAATATTATTATGGGCTTTGTCGCCGCTATGCACATTATGACGATGACAAACATCGGCTCGGTGTACTTTTTTTCAACGAATGCCAGATAGTCCACGTAGTTTGCCGTGGCCGCCCATCCGCCCATGAACGTCATCCCCGCAAAGAGGGGTATCAGCCATATCCCGAAAATGGCCTCGACTTCGCCCAGAAAGTGGAAGAGTGTCGCGCGGAAGCTCACGGGAACCATCTTGCCGTGGAGCTTCCCTTCGGCCTCAAGCGACTTGAGCTTTCTGAGGTGCAGCCGCTGGAACCTGTCGCCCAGAATGTTGAAATAGCGTGCCGCGAAGGTGTGGATTATCGCGAGCAGAAATATGGCGGTTGCGTAGAGGTTGAACGGGTCGTGGGCGGCGCGCTGGCATAGGACGCCCCAGATTCCCGCGCCGTCGGGGTCCGCGTATTCCGAGAGGGCGGTGGGGTACCTCACGTTCACTATCTCATCCGCGCCGTAGGCGGAGGCCATCATGCCTCCGGCAAACAGCGCCGCTGCGGCTAAAAAGGCGGTCTTCAGCGATTTTTTCATTGTTTTACCCGGAACTTTACATCGGTCCGGCCCGATTACAAGTTTAATAGGGAATGCCCTGTGGACGGATATTTTTTTGATGCGCCCCGCCCGGGCAGCCCCATGCGCCGCCCCCGGGGCCCCGCGCGGCCGCCTAGCCTCTCCCCGTCTCCGGGAGTTTTTTTGCAGGGAGCGCCGAGGAGGCCGCGCATGGGGCGCTGTCTTGCGCAGTTTGCGACCTCTTTTTTCTGCGGGCGGCCTTTCGGCGTTTTTCCATGCGGCTTGCGAGCGCGTATGAGGCCGCGTAGGCCGCCGGGGCCGCCACAGCTATGGCGGCGAGGCTGCCTATCATCACAGGGAGGCCGATGTCGCCTGCAATGAAGTCGAAGCTGTTTTTAAGGAGCGACCCGAGGCTCGAATCCTCGGCAAAGAGCGCCTTGGCCCTCTCCAGGAAAAGCGAAAACGTCATGGCGCTTCCGCCAAGCATCTTCTGGCCTGCAATATAGAAGCCGTAGGCGAAAAACGGCGTCGTAAACGGGTTTGATATGAAAGTCCAGGCGCACGATATTACGAGGCTGAAGCGCGTCGCCTTCCAGCGGCGCAGGACGAGCCACAGCAAAAAGCAGAGGTAAGCCTGCCCGAACATCGGAAGCAGCCCGAAGCCTATCCCGACTGCGGTGCTCAGCGCCAGGTACGGGGGGGAATGGATGCGGCTGCGGAACGGGTCTATTATTTTCCGCTTCAGGGATGTCGCGAATTTTCTCATCAAAACTGCCTTATCGTAAAAAAATGCGCGCGCCGGAAGCGCTTTTCCGGAGCGCGCGGCGGTTCAGGCGATTTTTGCGCGCCTTTTTGCGTATGCGTCCCTGATTTTTGCAAGCAGGGCGCCCATCGACTCCCGGGAGTCGGAGACCCTGAAGAGGTTCGAGCAGGCCGCCGAGCGGATGTCCCCGAGAAGCTCCCTGAAGGAGTTGAACGCCTCTATCTTGTATTCGTTCAGAGGGTCTTTCTGGGCGTATCCGCGCAGGTATATGGCGTTGCGCAGGTCCTCCATGCGCGTTATGTGGTCCCGCCACTGCGAGTCTATGGCATCCAGAAGAAGGAAGCGCTCTATCTTTTCGGAGTTTTCCGGGCCTTCAATCCCGCGCTTTTCCTCCAGGAGTGAGAGGATTTCCCCGCAGAGGGATTCTGCGATTTCCCGCCTTCCCAGCCCCGCGAGCTTGTCCGGGTCCGGCATGACGGGAAAGGTCATTGCTGCCCTCTCACAGAGGCGCGAAAGGTCCTCCCTTGAAATTGCCTGGTCGGCTGGCAGGGAGGATTCCACTTCTTCTGCCACCTCCTCGCGCACTAGCGCCGCTGTCTTTTCTCGCATGTCGGCGGACATCGCCTCGGCCCGCATGGCGTACACCACTTCGCGCTGCCTGTTTGCGGAGTCGTCGAATTGCAGGAGGCGCTTTCTCACCGAGTAGTTCTCGCCCTCGACCTTCTTCTGGGCGCGGGCTATTATGCGGCCGAATATGGGGTGCGAGAAGGCGCATCCGTCGCGGTGCTTTGTGGCTATCACCTTTGATAGCACGCTCGTGTCGGCGTGAAGCCTCAGGAGGTCGTCTTCAAGCGACACTATAAAAAGGCTCTCCCCCGGGTCGCCCTGGCGCGCGCACCTGCCGATGAGCTGCCTGTCCACGCGGCTCGATTCGTGGTGCTCGGTGCCGATTACAAGCAGGCCCCCGAGTTCGGCGACGCCGCTTCCAAGCTTTATGTCGGTGCCGCGCCCCGCCATGTTTGTGGCTATTGTCACGGCGCCGGGCTCGCCCGCGCGGGCGACTATTTCGGCCTCCCTTGCGTTGTTTTTCGCATTCAGGACGCAGTGCGGGACCCCGGCCATTTTCAGGAGCCTCGAAAGCAGCTCCGAATCCTCCACGGAGGATGTGCCCACCAGCACCGGCTGGCCGCGCGCGTGGGCCTTCCTTATGACGGAGCTTGCGGCCTGGTATTTTTCGCGCCGGGTCTTGTATATGAGGTCCGGGAGGTCCTTTCTGCGGCACGGCGCGTTTGTGGGTATGGACATCACGTTTAGCTTGTATATGTCGGAAAACTCGGAGGCTTCGCTTTCGGCGGTCCCGGTCATGCCGGCGAGCTTTGCGTACATGCGGAAGTAGTTCTGGATGCTGACTGTGGCGTAGGTCTTGTTTTCGTTTTCTATTTCCACACGCTCCTTTGCCTCGACCGCCTGGTGGAGGCCGTCGCTCCAGCGCCGACCTTCCATCACGCGCCCCGTGTTCCTGTCGATTATCTCGACTTTCCCGCCGGAGACGATGTATTCCACGTCGCGCTCGTAGAGCGAGTAGGCGCGCAGGAGCTGGGAGAGGGCGTGTATGCGTTCGGCGATTTTTGAATACTCCTTCTGCACGGCGATTTTTGCCCTGAATTTCTCCCTCGGCCCGAGGCCCATGGCTTCCGCCTCCGCGAGCATTTCGGCGAGGTCGGGGAGGACGAACGCGTAGCTGTCGGCCGGGGACAGCTCCCTGCGCCCCTTTTCGGTGAGGTCGCTTTGCTGGTCCTTTTCGTCTATCGTGTAATAGAGCCTCTCCTTGAGGGCGTAGGCTTTTTGCCGGTTGAAGTCGGCCGCCATCTCAAGCTCGAAGTCCGCCAGTTTGCGGCCGAGAAGCCCGCTTTCTGCAAGCTGGCGCAGGACGCGGTTGCGGGGCATGCCCTTTTTTACAAGCCACAGGCTTTCGAGGGTTTCTGCGGTTATTTTCGAGCCGGACTTGACCGCGCGCGAGGCGTCGCTTGCCAGGGCGTTGCACATTTTGTGCTGGAGCGACACAAGAGCCTCTATGGCGGGCCTCAGCTCCGTATAGACGCTCGGCTCCTCGTCGAAGTCCGGGCCGGAAATTATAAGCGGCGTCCGCGCCTCGTCTATGAGAACCGAGTCCGCCTCGTCGACGAGGCAGAAGTGGAAGCCGCGCTGGACCTGTTCTTCGGGGGTGCGCGCCATGGAGTTGTCGCGCAGGTAGTCGAAGCCGAATTCGCTCGCCGTTCCGTAGGTGATGTCGCACATGTACGCCCGCCTCTTTTCCTCCGCGCTCTGCGAGGCGCATACGCATGAGGCGGAAAGGCCGAGCATGGAGTAGAGGTTGCCCATCCACTGGGAGTCCCTCATGGCCAGGTATTCGTTCACTGTCGCGATGTGGCAGCCCAGGCCGGAAAGGGCGTTCAGGTAGGCGGGCAGGGTGGCGACAAGCGTCTTCCCCTCGCCGGTTGCGATTTCCGCCACCATGTTTTTGTGCAGGGCGATTCCGCCGATGAGCTGGACGTCGTAGTGGACCATGTCCCAGGTCTGCGGGTGCCCGAGGACGTCGAACGTGCGCCCGCACATGCGCCGCGCCGCGTTTTTTACAAGGGCGTATGCCTCCGGGAGGATTGAGTCGAGGCTCTCGCCGCGCGCGGCGCGGGCAGCAAATTCGGCGGTCTTTTTGGGCAGGTCCGAATCTTCGAGGGAGCGGTAGGACTCCTCTATTGCGTTTATCTTTGCGACGGTTTTTTTCGCGGACTTATGGAAGCGGCCGTATTTGTAGCCGCCAAGAAATTTTGATATTACAGATGACATTGCTTTGAAATTTTTTGCGTTTCGGCCTCCCCCGCCTGCTGCGGGCTGCGGCCTTTGCTGTACGGCCCCGCGCCGGCCTTTCGGGCGTCGGGGCGGATATGCCTGGCGGCGGCGCGGGGCCGCCGGGAGCCAAAAAATTTCAAATTATGAGGCGCACGCCGTTTTCCGGGCGGCGGGAATGGGGCATTTGGAAGTCGCGTTTTGGAAGTATCTCAAGCACCGGGGCAAAGCATGCGGGGGCGCCGCCCAGGGCGCAGTCCGCTGCCGGGGACGAGGCGTGAAAGTCGGCCTGCTTTTTCTTTTCGGCGCCGTGGCGGGCCTTGGAGGATGCGCTGGACTGCCGCGCGGAATCCGCAGTGTCGGCGGCCGCAAGCGGCGCCCGGATTCCGCGCAGGGCCCCGGCTCCGCATCCGCCGCGGTGCTCCCCGAGGGCCGCGGCCACGCCCCTTGCGAGCGAATCGAAGCCGGCCTGCCCCCCGCCGGTAAAGGCGTTGAGAAGGAATAGCAAAACAACCAGGCCTGCCGCAAATAAGCGCATATAAATTCTAATCGCAAGATTTCAGAAATACCCAAGCCTGTCAAACCGTATTCTGCCCGTCCGCGCCGCCGCTCCAAAAAAAAGACGGTTGACGCGCCGCCCGCGCCCCCCTTTTATATCGGGCCTTATTTGGGCCGGAGCATGAATGCGTTTTCCAAAGGCCGTTTTGCCAGGGTAGTTTCCGCCGCGAACCGCGACAGGCGGTTTCTGCTTTTGTGCGCCGCAGTGGGCGCGGTCGGGGGCCTCATTGCAATAGCCTTCCACCTCGCAATAACCGTCATGTTTGACTGGGTGTGGCGCCTCGGCGGGGCGTTCGGCGGGCAGTACAGGATTTTCATAATGCCCCTCATGCCCGCCCTCGGCGGCCTGATTGTCGGGATTTGCGTAAACACCTTTGCCTCCGCCGCCCGAGGGGGAGGCATCCCGCAGACAAAGGCGGCCTTCTTCAACCGCTTCGGATTCTTCAGGCTCTCGGACATCGCCTATCGTTTCGTATTCAGCTCTATATTCTGCGGCTCCGGCAACTCGGCCGGGCGCGAGGGGCCGACCGTGCACCTTTGCGCCGCGTCCGCGTCGGTTCTCGCGCAGAAGTTCGGGTTTTCAAAGCAGGGCGTGCAGGCTTCCGTGCCCGTGGGGATAGGGGCGGGCATATCGGCCTCGTTCAACGCCCCCCTTTCGGCCGTGAGCTTCGTTTTTGAGGAGCTTTTCGGGGGCTTTGAAAATTCCAAGTCGGCGGGGGGCCTCATAATAGCCGTCGTCGTGGCTGCCGCCCTTTCGAGGGTAATTCTCGGGGAAAACCCTGTGGTGCCGGTGCCTTACACGGAATTCCACACCGGATGGTGGATGTTCGTGTGCGTCCCGATAGGCGTTGCAGCCGGGCTTTCGGGGCACCTGTTCACATCGGGAATACTGAAGCTCAGGGCGGCGTCGAGGGATTCGTTTAAAATGCCGAAGTTCCTGCTGCCCGCTGCCGGCGGCCTCGTCGTCGGGATTCTCGCCACGGCGGCATACTGCATGAGCGGCTGGAATTCCGTGTTCAGCATCGGCTACAACTCCCTTGTGCCGGCATTTGAAGGCAGGATAGCCCTGGGGGTAATGCTGACGCTTTTCGCCTTCAAGTTCGTATGCACTCTCATAAACTACGCCATGGGCGGAAGCGGGGGCATGTTCTCGGGCGTGATAGTGATAGGCGGGATGCTGGGCGGCTCGTTCGGCGGCGTGATGTGCGCGGTTTTCGGGCTTGACGGCTCCATAGTGGGTGCCTGCCTGATGCTGGGCATGGGCGCCTGCCTGGCCTCGATGGTGAGGTGCCCCATAACTTCCATAGTCATGATTTTCGAGCTCACCCTGAATTATTCCCTCATCCTTCCAATACTGGTTGGAAACGCCATTTCCTACTTCATCGCAACGCGCCTCTCCCCGGTCGGCGTCTATGACTCGATACTGCTTCAGGACGGCATTTCGCTGAAGAAAATGACCGCCTACCGAGGCCAGCGCGACTGGGCGATGCTGCCCGTTGCCGCAATCATGACTTTCGGGGTGGAGAGCGTCGGCTCCGGCGAGAGGGCGTCCGAGGCCCTTGCCCGCATATCCGCGTCGGGCTCGCGCCACAGGGCCTATCCTGTGCTGGCGCCGGACGGGGAATACATGGGCTTTGCGCACCTCTCTGCGATTTCGGCGCCGGAAAACGCCGGCCGCCCATGCTCGGAGCTGGTGTCCGTCCCCCCGGAAATCCGCGTTTCGCCCGACGCTTCCATACGGGATGCCGCCAACTATCTTATTGAAAAGGACGTTCTCGAAACCGCCGTGGTGAGCCCCCGGGCGCCCGGCAGGCTGGCCGGAATGGTCACGCTCCACGACATAGCAAGGCAGCAGAACGCGTCGTCGAACTTTCTCGGCGCCTCGTCGCGCTTTTGATGCCGGCGCGTTTTTCGGGCCTGGCATTTTCGCTTGCATTCGCGCAAAATAGGGGAATCCTTTCATCGCATTATGGAAAGCGCCGACAGACTAAAGGACATTATAAAACGGCTGCGCGCCCCCGACGGCTGCCCCTGGGACCGCGAACAGACGCACGACTCCATCCGGGGGCACCTCGTCGAGGAGTGCGCCGAATTTCTGGACGCAGTGGATGCCGGCAACTATCCCAACATGTGCGAGGAGCTGGGGGACATCCTCATGCACGTCATGCTCCACGCCGAAATCGCCTCGGAGGAGGGCATGTTCGACTTTGACGACGTGGCCCGGGGGCTCGCGGACAAGCTCGTGCGCCGCCATCCCCACGTGTTCGGGGACGCCTCCGCATCCAGCCCCGGCGACGTCGTGAAAATCTGGAAGGACGTGAAGGCGTCGGAAAAAAAGACCCGCCCCAAGTCCGAAAATTTCTGGGAGAACATGCCTCGCGAACTGTCCGCGCTCAGGAAGGCGAGGGACGCGGCAAAGCACATAGAGGCTTCTGCGGAGGCCGCCGCCGCCGAGCCTCCGGCTGAGCCTTCGCCCGAGTGGGAGTGCGGCAGGGCCCTGTACGGCATCGTCGCCAAATATTCGGCGATGGGGGTTGAGCCGGAGGGCGCGCTGCGCGACTATTTGAAGCGTCTCAGAACCTTTTCCGACCCCTCCTTCGGGGGCTGAAGGGCGGCCATGTTCCCGGGGGCGTTTGGCGGGCTTTTTACGCGCGGGGGGCGCGGGGGCCCGGCGCGGCTTGAAATTTCGCACGGCGGAAGGCGCGAGGTCGTTTCCGTAAAGGCCGTCCGCCGCTCGGGGATGCGCAACATTTCCATGAGGGTTTCCGGGCCGGGCAGCCTGTCGGTTTCCGCGCCCCGGTGGGTGTCCGATGCGGAGGTGGAGGGCTTTGTGAGGTCGAACGCCGAATGGATATTCGGGCAGCTCGACTCGCTTCCGCAGCCGATTGCGCTTTCGGAGCGGTTCTTGCGCAGCCCGCGCATATTCGTGGAGGGGAATGCCCTCGATGTCGAGTTCGCCCATTCTTCCGGCCCCGGATTCTGGGTGGAGGACGCCGCGCGGGGCAGGCTGGTGCTTGCCTTCGACGGGGGGAGGGGCGGGGCCCTGGAGGCGCTTTTCGTGCGCTACGCCCGCGGAGCCATCCCCCGCACGGTGCGGCGCGTTGCTGCTGAACTCTCGCTCGTTCCGGGGCCTGTGAGCGTGCGCAACCAGCGCGGCAGGTGGGCGTCGCGCTCGTCGAGCGGGGCCATGTCCTTCAACTGGAGGGTCGCGCTCCTTGACTGGGAGCTTCAAAAATACATAGTGCTCCACGAGTTTGCGCATGCGGAATTCATGGACCACTCCGTTTCGTTCTGGATATGCCTAAACCGCATGATGCCAGGTGCCAGGGGCGTTGACAGGAGGCTTTCGCGCGACGGGGCGGAGGTTATGCGCGTGGGGCGCTGAGCCTTGGCTTCCGGGGGCCGGCCTACGCGCGTGGGGCGTTTTTTTCGACCCGGCCTCCTGCGCATTTTAGCACTGGAAAAATGCGGGTTGATTTTCCCGGGGCCGGGCGATTTTATTTTATCATGCGTTTCATACTGGTTTTCTGTTTCGCGCTGTTTGCTCTCCCCGCGCTTTGCCGCGCCGGACTCGTATTTGAAAGGGCGTCTCTGGACGCCGAGGCGAATCCGTGCGACGCGGTTTTCAAATTCACCTTCCGCTTCAGGAACGCTGGCCCCGAAACCGTGAAAATAGCGGACATTTCTACTTCCTGCGGCTGCACGCGGGCGGAGGCCGACAGGCCCTCCTACGCCCCCGGGGAAGAGGGGGCCGTATTGGGAGAATTTGAGATAGGGGACCGCCGTGGGAGGCAGGAGGTCCGGATAGCCGTTTCCTCCGGCCTTCCCGGCTCGCCCCGGACGGTCCTTTCGCTGAACCTGGACATCCCGGAGGTTCTTGCTCTGTCGCGCAGGATGCTCTTTTGGAAGCTCGGTTCGGAGGCCGCCCCGCAGGCAGTGAGGCTCGGCCTTTCAAAAAAATTCGGGGCGAAAATTTTGGAGGCCGTTTCGGAAAGCCCGGAATTTTCGGCCAAACTCCTGCCGGACGGGGAGGGTGGAGCCTTGCTGGAAGTCGCGCCGCAGTCGCTTGCAAAGCCTCTGAAATCGAGGGTGCGCATCCTATGCAAAACCGGGCGGGGGTGCGAAAAGGTGTTTTTTGTGCATCTTATCGCGATGTAGGCGCGCTTTTTTCAGATTTTTATATGTTTGGAAAACAGCGCAATATGAAAAATCTCCGCGCGCCGCATCCGCTTATAAAAGCCTTGACAGGCCCGCGCGGAAATGGGATTTTTTAAAACTTAATGCGCCGGCTTCCGGCCGTGATTGCAGCCACCAAAAAGCGTTTTGCCTATGAAAATACTGATGGTTTCACCGGAGTGCGCGCCCTTTTCAAAAGTGGGCGGGCTCGCTGACATGGTTTCGTCGCTTTCAAAGGAGCTTGCGGAGCGCGGGCACGACGTCAGGATTCTGACGCCTTTTTATTCCTGCGTAAAAGTGCGCGGAGGGTTCGAGCCTGCGCTGCCTTTCATGGGGGTCCGCATGGGCTGCGGCATCGAGGAATTCTGCTCCGTATGGCGCGCCCCCCTCGGCGGGGCGTCCGCGTATTTTCTGGAATTCAACCGCTATTACGACCGCCCCGGCATATATAACGACGGCGCCTCGTCCTATCCCGATAACGGCGGCCGCTTCGCGTTTCTTTGCAAGGCCGCCATCGACTTCTGCCAGGCGTCCGCGTGGATTCCGGACGTCATCCACTGCCACGACTGGACTTCGGGGTTTGTCCCCATGTACCTGAATACCACCCACCGCCATGCGCCCGTGGGCCGCGCCGCCACGGTCTTTACAATCCACAACATGCAGCACCAGGGGATATTTCCCCCCGACCTCCTCAACTATGCCGGCCTGCCCGCAAGCGAGGTGTTCAGGCCCGACAACTGCGAGGCGCTCGGGAACGTGAACATGATGAAGGGCGCCATTTACAACTCGACGAAGGTCTCCACCGTCAGCCCGACTTATGCGCGCGAAATACGCACCCCCGGGTTCGGCTGCGGCCTCGACTGGCTCATGCGCTTCAAGGCGGCCGACACTGTTGGCATCGTAAACGGAATCGACTATTCCGAGTGGAATCCGGCCACCGATTCCCTGATTCCCGCGAACTATTCGGCTTCCGACATGTCCGGGAAGGCGGCCTGCAAGGCCGCGCTCCAGGCGCGCATGGGCCTTTCAGCCGACCCTTCCGTGCCGGTTTTCGGGGTGGTGTCGCGCCTGTACGACCAGAAGGGTTTGGACCTGCTTGCGGCGATAGTGTCGCCGCTTATGGACAACATGAAAATCCAGATAGCCCTCCTCGGCAGCGGAGAGCCCTGGCTCCAGGACGCCTTTTCGCGCCTCGCCTCATCCTATCCCGGCAGGATGGGCGTGCATATCGGCTACGACAACGCCCTCTCGCACCTCATCGAGGCCGGCTCCGACTTTTTCGTCATGCCAAGCCGCTTTGAGCCGTGCGGGCTGAACCAGCTTTACTCCATGGCCTACGGCACGCCCCCCGTGGCACGCTCAACCGGCGGCCTGGCCGACACCATATCCCAGTACGACGAAAAAACCGGCGCAGGCGACGGCTTCCTCTTTTCCGACGCCACAACTTCGGCGCTTTATAACACCCTTGGCTGGGCGTGCTCCACCTACTACGACAGGCCGGGGGACCTCGCGCGGATGCGCTTGAGCGGCATGTCGCGCGACTTCTCCTGGAAGCGCTCGGCGGCCGAATATTCAGACCTCTACGGGTGGGCCGTCGCCGCCCGCTCGCCCCAAAAGTAAAGCGATGGCGTTTTCAAGGTCCGCACAGCGCATATACGACAGGGCGGCCGTCGAGGCCCGCTTCAGGAATTTCGACCCCGGGTGGGAGGCCGGTTTCACCCGCGCCGAGCTCAGGGAGGGGCGCAGGCTGTACCGGGCGGGATGCGTGAAGGCTTTGGAGCTGCGCGAGCGGCTCGCGGTGGCGTCGCTTCGCCTGGATGACGGAAGCGAGCCGTACTGCGTGCTCGATTTTGAAGGGTCGGGGTTTTCCGTGCGCGGCTCCAGCGGCGACGACTCCCTGAATAGGATTTACGCGGTTGCCGGCCTGTCTCTTATACACATCTCCGAGACCACGAGACGGAGCTACATCTCGTATGCC
>ERZ1026946.90-NODE-90-length-44114-cov-30.825121_pt1 | contig 44114 bp, 39 predicted proteins | sample MGYA00519460_ERZ1026946 | MGnify/ENA primary metagenome ERZ1026946 (study PRJEB26926, sample SAMN06164620) | human gut metagenome | biome: ENVO:00009003; feature: ENVO:2100002; material: ENVO:00002003 | host: Homo sapiens | place: USA | collected 2012 ...
ACGAGATGTAGCTCCGTCTCGTGGGCTCGGAGATGTGTATAAGAGACAGGGGTTGGTTTTAGCCCGCCGCTTGGATTGCGGGCCGGATTCATATGGCGCGAATCGGGGGAGCGGATTGCGGAAGAAGTGCCGGAAATTTTACGCGCGAGTTTTTTTATAAAACCGGGGTGAAGGGGTTTTTTTGCGCATTGCAGTTGCCGCTTGCCCCGTTCTCAAATGCGTTAAGGCAGTGGGCGCGGATTGCTGAAAAAGGCGGATTTTATAGCGGAATTTGCCTATGGAAAAAACAGTTCCCGCCGCCTCTATCGGTAAAGCGGCATCATGCGCTTTTTCATTTGCTTTGGGGTATTTTAATCCGAACGCCCATGCGGATTCGGGGGCTTGGGAAATGGCATTCTTTAGCGCAAAAATTGCGGCGGAACCGAATCCGAAATCCGCCCGCAAATCCGGAATATCCAGTAATGCGGGGGATTTCGGGCAATGTCCTGGACGGGATCGGGAATGCCTTTTCTGTGAGGTTAGGCCGCTATCTGTTCCACGGAAGCTTTGCCAGCAGCGCCGCCATTGCGCACGTATTTGAAACTCCCGCAAAGATAAGCCCGCAGCCCACGAAAAGCGGCAGGAGCGCAAATAGCGGGCTCCATGCGAGTGCGGCGGCGCTTCCTGCCAAAACCAGCAGCCCCGCCGCAATTCTGACCTGCCTTTCCATCGATATTGCAGCGCTTTTGCAGACTATGGAGGGGTCGCCTGAAAGTGCGGATATGCCGCCGCTTATGATTGATACGCTGCCGTATCCGGCCTCTTCAAATTTTCTGGCCGCCGCGCTTGCGCGCATGCCGCTTTTGCATAGAATATAAACCGTCTCGCCAGAAAGGCGGTGTTGGGCTATGAAATCCTTCGCGTCGAAGCGCGGGAGTTCGACAAAATAGTGTTTGCGCCGGAGCGCCATTTCGGAATGTTCGCCGCCGTTTCGGACGTCGAGGATGAGGGCGTCGGCCGGGAGTTCGGAATACTCCGTCCGGTTTTTGTATAGTCCGTCTTGCATGATTCGTCTTATTTTGAGTTTACCGCCTTCCATGTGAGGTATCCGCCGGACAGGTTGGAGGCGCTGAAGCCGTGCTGTTTCAGTATCCTTTCGGCGAGGTATCCGCGCAGGCCAACCTGGCACGAGGCCACTATCGCGCGGTTTTTGTCGAGTTCTCCGAGCCTTGCGCGGAGCTGGCCGAGGGGAATGTTGACCGAACCCGGGATGTATCCGCCTTCGCGCTCGCGGGCTTCGCGCACGTCCAGAACCAAAGCGCCCTCCGGGATTGACTCTGCGTATGCGGGGGTGGAAAGCCCGGAGAGGATGTTTGAGGCGACAAACCCCGCGAAGTTTACGGGATCTTTTGCGGAGCTGAAGGGCGGGGCGTAGGCCAGCTCCAGCTCGCCGAGGCCGCGGACATCCGTCCCGTTTCGCATGGCCTGGGCTATGGTGTCTATGCGCTTGTCAACACCCTTCTCCCCAACGATTTGGGCGCCGAGGATTTTGCCGCCGCAGTCAAACATAATCTTCATATCCATGCGCGCGGCGCCCGGGTAGTAGGAGGCGTTGGAGGAGGGGTGCAGGTACGCCTTTTTGAAAGGCTTTCCCGCCGCCTTCAGCCTGGCTTCCGTATAGCCTACGCTCCCGGCGCAGATGCGCCCGACCTTTATCACGCTGGCCCCGTACGTTCCGGCGTATGCGCTCGCAATCCCGGCGATATTGTCGGCCGCGATTCGCCCCTGCCTGTTTGCCGGGCCCGCGAGCGGAATCGCGGCGCTCCCGCCGAACAGGGGGTCGCGGACTTCGACCGCGTCTCCGGCCGCATAGATGTCGGGGTCCGAGGTTCGCATGTTTTCGTTTACGCGGATGTGCCCCCGCTTTCCGCATTCGAGGCCGGCTGCGGCGGCCAGCTCCGAGTTGGGGCGCACCCCCGTGGATACGATTACAAGCCCCGCCTCAAGCCTCTCCCCGTCGTCCAGAATTGCGGCGGCGGAATCTTCGGAAGCTTCGTACCCGGATACTTTCCTGCCGAGGCGCAGGCCGACCCCCATAGACGCCAGCTCGTCTGCGATTGGCCGCGCCATTTCAAAGTCAAGCGAGGGGAGCAGGTGGTTCCCGCGCTGGACGAGGATTGCTCCGAGGCCGCGTTTTGCAAGGTTCTCCGCAGTCTCAAGCCCCACGAAGCCGCCCCCAACTATAATCGCGTTTTTTGCGCCGGAGCGGATGGTTTCCAGGACCGAATCCATGTCGGCTATCGTCCAGAGGTTTTTAATTCTCGGCGCCTTTGCTCCGGGCGTCGGGTCTTCGGCGGGGGAGGAGCCCGTGGCTATTATCAGCTTGTCGTAAGGCTCTTCGTATTCGCCGCCGACGCCGCGTACGGAAACGGTTTTTCTGCCCCTGTTTATGGCGCAGGCCTCGCTGGAAGTCCTGACGTCAACGTTGAACCAGGAGGCGAACTTTGCGGCGGGCATTACCAAAAGGCTGTCCCGGGATTCTATGGCTCCGCCCACATGGTAGGGGAGGCCGCAGTTTGCATATGATATGAATTCCCCGCGCTCAAGGATTACAATTTCAGCCGATTCGTCCAGACGCCTGAGCCTTGCTGCCGCGCTCGCCCCGGCGGCCACTCCGCCAATTATGACAATTTTCATTTTTTATTACCGTATTTTTAATGTATTTTTCAAATTGATATGCTGGCGGCCGGGACTTTTCAAGAATTGTTTGGTTTGAACGCCAGTGCGTCCGCCCGGCGTGCATGGGGGGCTTGCGCATTTTGGCGCGGCGGCTTTTCCTTCATGCAGGGCATTAGATGTGGAATCCCGCTTTGCACGCCGGGGCGCGGAGCCTCTCACATATGCTTAGGCGGGCATTTCAGATTGGGGGCGGCCGGCCTCTTCGGCGGGGGACGGAAAAGCCCCCGGAATTCTCCGGAGGCTTGTGCGCGGTAATCTTTCTAGTGCGGAAGGCGTCAGGCCCTTTTGCGCATGGCAAGCATCGCCAGGGCGAGAGCCCCGAACACCGCCGCCAGCGCCGCAGGTTCCGGCACGTAGGTGAGGGAAAGCGATATGTCGCCGTCTTTCATGTGCACGTCTTCCATGCCGGCCGCCTCCCAGTAGGAGTTGCCGGCAAAATTTACATCCATTACGGTTGAGAGCAGGGCCTGCAAATCGGCGTCGGACATATCGGCTGTTATGTCGTTTGATACGCCGTCCACTATGATTGCCGTGAGGTTGTCAAACAGGATTACGTCTATGGTGTCGCCCGCCGACAGGCCCTCGACGTAGCCGGGCTCGGATGAGGAGCTCATGGAAAGGGAGATGCTCTTGGAGCCTTCGAGCGTGGTTATCGTGATTGAGGGGGCGGTGAAGATTGCCCCCTGCGCCTGGCCGAGGTTGGAGTCCAGCGCTATTTCAATCTTTCCGTATTTGTTGAGCGTTACGGTGCTGGAGGACTTGAACGAGGCGCCTGAATGGATTGCCAGCGTCCCGGTCTGGCTTGCGTCCGCCCCGCCGACAAATATGCTGCCCGAAAAGCTTGCGCTTGAGCCCGCGCCCTTGACTGTCAGTACGGCGTTGTTGCGGAGGGCCCCGGAGGCCACGTTGAGGTTCCTGCCAGAGAGCGTTCCGCCGTCTGAAACCGTCACGAAAGAGTTCTGCACGTCCCCCTTTGCCTCGTCGCGCGCGGCCTTGCCCATTGAAAGGGTTCCGAAGTAGGTCACCTTGCCCATGATGTTGAGCTCGGACACTGGGTTCTGGGTGCTCTCGTTTCCGCGGTCGAACATGTTTATATCGTTCAGGCCGGAGATTTCGCCGCCTTTTTCGACGTTTATGACGCTGCGGGCGCCCCTGTAATTTGCGAGGTTGAAGACGGTTCCTTCCGCCGCTGTCAGACGGCCCCCGTCCAAAATGTTTACCGTGGCCGACCATCCGGCGGAGTCGTCCCCGAGGCGGAATTCGCCGCCGGAGCCCATCTCAAAGGTTCCTGCGATGTTTACCTCCGACTCTTTCGGGCCGCTGCCAGTACCCATTATGAAATATCTGGAACCCGCCACCACTTTGCTTCCGGCGTCGATGGTGAAGCCGTAGTTGGTGCGGTTTTCGGAGGAGACCGTGATTGTGGCGTTGTTTGTCACGGTGGAGTCGCTTGCGAACTTTTCTATTGTGGCGTCCTCGGAGTAGGTCTCGGCAAACGCCGGCATCGCGGCCATTCCCAGCAGGACGGGAAGCATTCCTGTGCGGTTGATTTTGTTTTTCATGACGGTATTGGTGGGGGATGTTTATGCTCCGCAATCGTTTGAACAATACGCGGATTTTTCTTTCAGTAAAAAGAATAAAACCCGCATTCCTGCGATGTCAACACGTTTTGCAAATATATGCATATGCATGTCATGCGCCGCAGGGGCGTTTTTTGCGCCGCAAGGCGATAAAGTCTTGCAAAACGCCGCAGGACCGCTAAGCTTTATTTTTTAAGAAGAATAAAGACCATGCTTACATTTGCGGAAGAAATAACCCTGCTTGCGTTGGACGACAAGACGGGCGAGCTCATGCGCCTGCCGGAACGCTCCCTCGATTTCGCGCTCGCCGGAAGCCTCATGCTTGAGCTGGCCTTCATGGGGCGGATAGACACGGACGAGACCTTCGTCGCCGTCCTGAGCCGCGAGCCCACGGGCGACCGCCTCCTGGACGAGGCCATGATGCTCATCCCGGACGGTCCGGGCGTCGCAATCGAAAACGCCCTGGCGCGCATCGCCAAAAAGGGCGACCGCTGGGAGCGCAAGACCCTGGACGGCCTGGTCGAAAAGGGGGTGCTCATGAAGCGCGAGGACCGCTTCCTCTGGGTCATGCGCGAGCGCACGTATCCTGTCGCCGACGAAAAGCCGCTCCGGGAGGTCCGCGAGCGCATAAGGGCCGTGGTGATGAACCCCGACGCGATACCGTCGCCGCGGGACGTGGTCATAATTGCGCTCATGAACGCCTGCGAGCTGAATTTTACGGTGTTCGACGCCGACGAGGCCGAGAGGTACAGGGACCGCATCGACACCATTTCCAAAATGGACTTCATCGCCCAGGCCGTGGCTGACTCCATCTCGGAAATCCAGAACGCGATACTTGAAACCGTCGCGTTTTCAGGCCTGTGAGCGCGGATTTTGCAGGGGCGCGCCGGGCGGCGGTGTTCGCGCTCGGCTGCCGCGTCAACCACTCGGAGGCCGCCATGATGGCGGACGAGCTGGAGCGCGCCGGATGGCGGCCGGTTTCGTTTTCCGACTCCGCCCCGCTCCTCATCCTTAATTCGTGCGCCCTGACCGAGTTTGCGGAGGCAAAGACGCGCAGGGCCATAAAGGCATTCAAGAGGCGGAACCCCGGGGCCCGCGTGTGCGCCGCAGGGTGCTACGCCCAGACTTCCCCCGGCGCGCTGGCGGCTGCGGGGGCGGACATAGTGGTGCCCAACACCGAAAAGGCCGCGGCGGTGCGCATCGCCCTGGACATGATGGAGGGCCGGGACGTTTCCCGCTTCGTGCCGGAGCCCGCCTGCGGGGGGGCTTTGGGCGCCTTCCGGGCCGGGGGGGGCGTGGAGCCGGATCCGGGCTTTTCGGCCGGATTTCCCGTTCTCGACAGGATGGGGCTCAAAATCCAGGACGGCTGCGACAACGCCTGCGCCTATTGCATAATACCGCGCGCCCGCGGCGGCCCGCGCTCGCGGACGTTCTCCGAAATCATGCGCGACGCCGAAAACCTCGTTTCGCGCGGGGTCCGCGAGATAACCCTTACGGGGATAAACATGTCGAAGTTCGACGGCTCGCTCGCCGCGCTTGCCGACGCCCTCGACGGAATTGACGGCCTCTACCGCGTGAGCCTGGGGAGCCTCGAACCTCCCGTGCCGGAATTCGAGGCTCTGGTTGAGCGCATGGCGGACCCGTCGCACAAGCTCGCGAGGCACTTTCACATATCGCTTCAGAGCGCGTCGGACACTGTCCTTAGGCGCATGAGGCGCAGGTATTCGGTTTCGGACTTCTTTTCCGCAGTGGATTTCGCCAAGGGCGCGGACGCCGGAATCGGAATCGGGACCGACATCATATGCGGCTTCCCGGGTGAGGGGGAGGCCGAGTTCGGCGAGACTTTGCGCAACATATCCTCCTCCGGGCTTTCCTTCCTCCACGTCTTCACCTATTCCCCGAGGCCCGGCACTGCGGCGGCCCGCGAAAAGCCCGAGACGCTCTCCGTGCGGAAGGCCAGGGCGGACAGGCTGAGGCGCGAGGGCCGCGCGCTGCTTTCGCGCTTCATCGCATCGCTCGAGGGGGCGGAAGACGACATGCTGCTGGAAAAGCCGGGGCCGGGAGGGGTTTACCCCGGGTACCTCTCAAACTACGTCCCCGCGCGCGTCGAGATTCCCGAAAAGGGGCTCCGGAACGCCCTGGCCCGCGTGAGGGTTGCGGCGGAGTCCCCGTCGGGCGGGTCGGCGCGCGCCGAGCTGGAGCGGATAGTCTTCCGGCCGTGAGGCGCGGGGGATTTTGTGCAATAAAAGTGTTGCCCCGGGGGGCGTTTTCTCCAGAATCTGACGGAATATATTAATTTCATCAGAGCATGCTAAGTAAAATCTTCAAGCTTTTTGCGGGCAACCATTACAAGCGCTTTTACAAGAAGGCGCGTCCGGTAGTCGCCAAGATAAACGAGATTGAAAAATCCTACCAGTCGCTTTCCGACGACCAGCTTAAGGCCAAGACGGCCGAATTCATGCGGCGCATAAGCGAGGGGGAAACCACCGACAGCATCCTTCCGGAGGCGTTCGCCGCCGTGAAAAACGCCGCCCGCAGGCTCTGCGGGAAAAAGATAACCGTCTGCGACCACGAGCTGACCTGGGACATGGTCCACTACGACGTCCAGCTAATCGGCGGCATGGCCCTCCACCAGAACATGATAGCCGAAATGGCAACCGGCGAAGGCAAGACCCTTGTCGCGACCCTCCCCCTCTACCTCAACGCCCTCACCGGCAGGAACTGCCACCTCGTGACGGTCAACGAATACCTGGCGCGCCGAGACTCCGAATGGATGGGCTACCTCTACAACTTCCTGGGCCTCACGGTTGACTGGATATACAACATGCAGGATTCCCAGTCAAAGAAGAACGCCTACCGCGCCAACATAACTTACGGAACCGCAAGCGAGTTCGGCTTCGACTATCTGCGCGACAACGGGATGGCTTCCGACGCCGAAAGCCAGGTGCAAAACGGCCACTTTTACTGCATCGTCGACGAAGTGGACTCCGTGCTGATAGACGAGGCCCGCACGCCCCTCATCATTTCCGGACCCGTCCAGGAGGACCACGAGGCCCCGTTCGTGCGCTTCAAGCCCGTCATAGAGCAGGTTGTGAAGCTCCAGACGAAGCTTTGCAACAGGCTCGCGGCGGAGGCGCGCGACGAGTTTGAAAAAAGCGGGGACCTCTCCGAGGACGCCGTACTCAAGCTCTGGCAGGTGAAAATGGGCATGCCCAAGAACCGGACGCTGCGCCAGCTCATGGAGCACGGTGCGGTCCGCAAGAAGCTCGACAAGTTCGACATGGAAATGGCATCCGACTTCCGGAAGGAGGACCGCTTCCGCTTCAAGGAGCAGCTCTACTTTGTAATAGACGAAAAGCAGCACCAGTCGGACCTCACCGAACTGGGCCGCAACGCCGTCTCGCCCTCGAACCCCGACGCCTTCGTACTTCCGGATCTTGCCACGATGTTTGTGGACATCGACGCGCGCAAGGACATCGACCCGCAGAAAAAGCAGGAGCTGAAGCTCGCCGCCGAAAACGACCTCGTGCGCGTCTCCGAGGAAATCCACTGCATAAGCCAGCTCGTCAGGGCCTATTCCATTTACGAAAAGGACGTCGAGTATGTGGTGCAGGACGGCAAGGTCCATATCGTAGACCCCAACACCGGCCGCATAATGTACGGCAGGCGCTGGAGCGAGGGCCTGCACCAGGCCGTCGAGGCCAAGGAGGGCGTGGAAATCGAAAAGGAGACCAAGACCTACGCGACGATAACCATCCAGAACTATTTCAGGCTCTACTCCAAGCTCGCGGGCATGACCGGCACCGCCGAAACCGAGGCGCAGGAGTTCCACGACATCTACTCCCTGAACGTCATGGCAATCCCCACGAACAAGCCGTGCCGCCGCAAGGATTTCAACGACATCTTCTACAAGACGCGCCGCGAAAAATATAACGCGGCCATCGCCGAAATCGAGGCGGCGCACAAGCGCGGCCAGCCGGTTCTGGTGGGTACGGCCTCGGTGGAAGCCAGCGAGCTTCTGAGCCGCATGCTGCGCCGCACGGGCATCCCGCACAACGTCCTGAACGCAAAAAACCACGCCCAGGAGGCCGAGATAGTGGCGCAGGCCGGGCAGCGCGGGGCCGTCACCATCGCCACCAACATGGCGGGCCGCGGCACCGACATCAAGCTCGGCGAGGGCGTGGACGAGCTCGGGGGCCTGTACGTGCTTGGCACCGAGCGCCACGAGTCGCGCAGAATCGACCGCCAGCTCAGGGGCAGGTGCGCACGCCAGGGCGACAACGGCGCCTCAAAGTTCCTCATATCGCTTGAGGACGACCTGATGCGCCTGTTTGCAAGCTCGCCCATGGCCAAGATTCTCGACAAGACCTTCCAGGAGGGCGAGCCGCTCGAACACCCCATCATAAACCGTTCCATCGAGAGGGCCCAGAAGACTGTGGAGGGCCAGAACTACTCGATGAGAAAGCGCCTTCTCCAGTATGACGACGTGCTCAACAAGCAGCGCGAGGTTATCTATGGCCTGAGAAACGACACGATAACGACTGACGAGCCGCGCAAGATAGTGATGGAGCTTATCGGCGACGAAATCGACGAGCGCATAGCCTCTTTTTACAGCGGCAAGCCCGACGGCGACTCCTCCGACCTCGAAACCCTCGCAAGCTGGGTGACGAGCCGCTTCCCGATAGAGCTTTCCGCCTCCGACCTCTCCGGAAAGGACGACGCCGAAATGAAGGCCGTCATAATCGGCAAGATTTCCGACCTCTACAAAATCCGCGAGGACGTTGAAAACCCGCAGGCCCTCAAGCTCATCGAAAGGTTCGTCCTCATGCGCGCCTTCGACAAGAACTGGCAGGACCACCTGACAGAGATGGAGGATTTGCGCAAGAGCGTCGGCCTCCGCTCCTACGGGCAGAAGGATCCGCTCAACGAGTATAAGAGCGAGGCGTACAAGTTCTTTGAAAGCCTGCTTTCAAAAATCAGAAACGACGTCTGCATCGGCATATTCCGCAGCGCATCCAGCCTTGAGGTGCTCCAGGCAATGATAGCGCGCGCCCACCACCTTGAAATAAACGCCCCCGCCGGGGCGGACGCCGATTCTTCCGCAGACGCCTCCCCCGCCGCAGACGGTGAGTCCGCCGGGCGGCCCGCCGCTGAAGGCGCCCTTTCTGGAAAGCCCGTCAAGGACGACATAACCCTCCCCGACGTGCGCCTGGCGCCCCCGGAGATGCCGCGCATCGGCCGCAATGAAACCGTGACGATTTTTAAAAACGGCGAGACGCGCACTATGAAGTTCAAGAAGGCCGAGCCGCTCATCCGCGACGAGGGCTGGCGCGTCAGGGAGTTCTGATTTTCCGCGCTTTCGGCCCTGCCTTCGGGCCTTGGGGCGCATCTGCGCCCGCCCGGCGGGGCCTTTATGCTGGTCTGAAAAAAATGCCGCCACTTGCAAAAATTGCCGCGATAGCGGCGACCGTTGCGGGGTTCGCGCTTTACGCGGCCTCGTTCGAGCCTTTCGGCGTGGCCGAATTCGCGTACGTCTTTGCCGCGCTTTTTTACGTGGCGGCCAGGCGCGGCGGGCTTTCTTCCAAAGCGTGGCTCGCGGTTTCGGCGGCTGGCTCGTGGTGCGCGTGGTGCGCGATTCTCGCGTGGCTCAGGTTCGTGTACCCCCCGGCGGGCGCGGTCTTTCTCGCAGGCCTTTCGGCCGTGCTCGGGCTTTTCATGCTCGCGTGGATGTGGATGCTTTTCAAGTTCGCCCCGCGCGACGGCAGCCCCTTTGCGTCGCGCATGGCGAGGATTCTTTTCCTGGCGTCGGCGTGGGTCGTCCTCGAGTGGGTCAGGTCGTTTCTCTTCACGGGGTTTCCGTGGATGCTTCTGGCGCACAGCCAGTGGCTCCGCCCGGCCGTCATACAGCCTGCGGAAATAGGGGGGCCGTACATAATATCCTTCGTCCTGATATTTTTCAACATGGGCCTGGGCGAATTCGTGTGCAGGACGTGGGCGTGGCACAAGTCGAGGGTCTCCGGAGGCGCGCGCGCTTCGGGGGCGGGCAGGTTTTCGCCGGAATTCTACATCGGGGCTGGAATGGTCATGGCGTGCCTTTTCATGTACATTTCAAACATGCCGAGGGTCGGCGCAATGCGCCGCGAATTTCGCGCCGGAATGGTGCAGACCGACTTCGCCGGAATCCTCAACTGGAGCTCGGAACTCGGCATGCGCAACCTCGACACGCTCAGGCGCCTCACCATGGCGCTCAAAAAGGCGCGCGTGGATGTCGTGCTATGGCCGGAGTCGTCCACTCCGCCGCAGTGGCCCGTGATTGGAACGCCCGGGGTGAGGGAATGGGTTGAGGCTGCCGCAAGGGACGCAGGGGCGCCCATCCTCATGGGAAACGGGGCGTACTATCCCGGCCCCGGAGGGGGCTGGGAAGGCTCCACGCGCTACAATGCGGCGTTTTTCGTGTCGGAAAAAACGGGGCTTTGCGAAAAGTTTTACGCAAAGCAAAAGCTCGTCCCCTTCGGCGAATACAAGCCGGCGTGGTGCTTCTTCCTCGATTCGGGGGTGGTGCCCGTCGGTGGTATGACGCCGGGGGCGGGGCCGGTTGTCCTGGAGGGGGAAATCGCCGGAAGGAAATGGAAGATAGCCCCCGTAATATGCTATGAGGACGTGTTCCCGCAGATAGGCCGGGCGGCGGCGAACGCGGGGGCCGACATGCTGTTTGTTTGCACGAACGACTCATGGTACGGCCGCGAGGGCGGGGCGTGGCAGCACGCGGCCCATTCGGCATTCATGGCAGTCTCAACCCGCAGGCCGGTCCTCCGCTCTTCTATAAACGGATTAAGCGGCGTGTTCGACCAGTACGGCAGGCTCGTGCCCGCTTTCGCGCTGCGCAACGCCGGGGGGGGGATTTTCGACGGCTCGGGCGAGGCGCGCGAAGTGCTGGACTTGACGGACCCCGAGGGGATGCCGGTTTCGGAGTCCACCCTGAGGCGCGCGCGCGGCGGCCCGCTTGCGGACGATAGCGGCTCCATATATTTCAGGGGGGCCGGCTACGCGGACGTGCCCACATACTCCAATTTCGACGGCGTGCAAACTTTCTACATGCGCTTTGGCGACTGGTTTCCGGCGGCCTGTGCGGCGTATATATTGGCTGCCGTTTTTCTTCGCAAAAAAATCTTGACGAATCCGGTGAAGTGTGGATGATTTGTGGGCTTTAAGTTGTTTGAAACTTAGGCGGGCATAGTTTAGTGGTAGAACCTCTGTTTTCCAAGCAGATTGTGACAGTTCGATTCTGTCTGCCCGCACCATTTTTTTAGGCACGCTTCGGCGGCCAAACGCAAAGGACACATTCGTGAGCAATCCCCTCATCATGTTGGGCCTGCCAAAGGGCAGCCTGGAAGAATCCACAATAAGCCTGTTCGGTAGGGCGGGCTGGAAAATCACCAAGAGCTCGCGCTCCTACAAGCCGTCAATCGACGACCCCGAACTCGACGGCCGCTTTGTGCGGGCCCAGGAAATCAGCCGCTATGTGGAGCTGGGGTTTTTCGACTGCGGCCTGACGGGCTACGACTGGATAATTGAAAATAACAGCGACGTCGTGGAAGTCTGCGACCTCATTTACAGCAAGGCAACCGCCCTCAAGTCCCGCTGGGTGCTCTGCGTCAAGGAAGACTCCGACATAAAGTCCGTGGAGGATTTGAACGGCAGGCGCGTTGCGACCGAACTTGTCAATTTCACAAAGCGCTACCTTGAGGAGAAGGGCGTGAAGGCCGAAGTCGAATTCTCATGGGGCGCTACTGAAGTCAAGGTTCCCGACCTCGTGGACGCCATCGCCGACATCACGGAGACCGGCTCTTCCATCAAGGCAAACAACCTGCGCATCATCGACACGATGCTCTACACCAACACCAAGCTCATTGCCAACAAGAAGGCTTGGGAAAACCCCGAGAAGCGCCGCAAGATAGAATCCATAGCCATGCTCTTGCAGGCGGCGTTGTCGGCTGCAAGCAAGGTAGGGCTTAAGATGAACCTGCCGAAATCCAGCCTGAACCGCATAATAGGCGCCCTTCCTGCCCTGCGCACGCCGACGGTTTCCCAGCTTTCGGACCCCGCATGGGTCGCGGTAGAGACGATAGTTGACGAGAAGACCGTCCGCGAAATCATACCGACATTGAAGTCGGCCGGTGCGGAAGGCATTGTGGAGTATTCGCTCAACAAGGTCGTTCCCTGATTTCTGATTTTGCATGCGATTTTGCGCGGGAAAATATTTCCCGCGTTTTTTTTTGCGCATTTTTGAAGGGGGGATTTTGCTTAAGGGGGGAGTACGGTTTTTTTGTGCGGGGGACTCTGGAAGCCTTTATGATTTTACTCAAAAGGTTTGAGAAGCCGCCGGTCGCCCTCCTTGGGCGGAGCCGGGTGCGGAGGCGTTTTATCGTTACAATTGCAAAGCGGAATGGTCGCTCTTTAGCCTTGAGTTTTTCAGCCTGAAATCTGATATTTTTGGAAATAAAACCGCTTTGGGGGAATGCCATGAATGATTGGAAAAGGAATCTGAGAATTTCGGTTGTAGCGCCGTTTTTTTGCGCTGCGCTTGCCGCGTGTTCGGCGTTTGCGGGGCCGACGCCCTCCATTGTCCGCTCTGAAGACGGCAGGGCGAGGCTCCATGTGGGCGGGGAGCCGTTTGTGATACTCGGGGGGGAGCTTTTGAACTCAAGCGGCTCCACTGCGGAGGACATGCTCTCAAAATGGGACTCCCTGAAGAGGCTGAACCTAAACACGGTCCTCGTCGCCGTTGCGTGGGAGCAGGTGGAGCGAACCGAGGGCAATTTCGATTTTTCCGTGCTGAAATCCCTCATCGCCCAGGCGAGGGAGCGGGGCGTGAAGCTCGTGCCTCTGTGGTTTGGAAGCTGGAAAAACGGCTCGTCGGGCTATGCCCCGCACTGGGTGATGCGCGATACTTCGCGCTTCCCGCGCATGGTGAATAAAAACGGGGAAAACAGGCCGTACCTTTCAAGCCTTTCCCCGGAAGTCCTCAAGGCGGACAAGAGGGCGTTCTCCGCAATGATGGAATTTATAAAAAACGAGGATCCCCGGGGCGAAACCGTCATAATGGTCCAGATTGAAAACGAGATTGGCCTTTTGGACGATTCGCGCGACCGTTCGCCCGAGGCGGAAAAGGCGTTCAGGGAAAAGGTTCCCGAAGAGCTTCTCTCCCGCATCGGGGCGGGGCGGGATATACTTCCCGAAATAGCGGAAGCCTGGGAGCGGAACGGGCGCAGGCGCGGCGGCTCGTGGGAGGAGGTATTCGGGCAGGGCAATGCGCTGGCTGACGAAATGTTCATGGCCTGGCACTACGGGCGGTTTGTCGAGGAGCTGGCGCGCGCCGGAAAGAAAATCCACAATATCCCCATGTACGTCAACGCCTGGACCATTTCCCCCGGCAACCCGCCTCCGGGCTCTTACCCGAGCGGCGGCCCGAACCACCGCATGATAGACGTATGGCAGGCGGCGGCCCCCTCCGTTGACTTTTTGGCGGTCGACAACTACCAGCGGGAGTTCGTCGCCAAGTGCCGTCAGTTTGTGCGCGCGGGCAACCCCCTGTTTGTTCCGGAGGCGTGCGCCCTCTGGGAGGGGGACGGCGAAAGCGGCCCTGCTAAGGCGTTTTATACGATAGGCGAGCTGGGCGCCATAGGGTTTTCTCCGTTTGCGATAGACTATCCGGTTTACGGCCCGGGCCATCCGCTCGCCGACGCCTACGGGGTTCTGGCAAACCTCATGCCTGAAATCACAAAGGCACGCGCCGGGGATAACATGCGCGGATTCATGCAGCAGGCCCACCTGCGCGACACCCAGAAGGCGGACAGCTTCGATTTCGGAGACATCCGGGCAAACGTTCACTACAATTACGACTATCCCGGCTACGGCCTTATCATAAGGCTTTCAAAGGAGGAGTTTCTGGTTGCGGGCTCCGGAATCGACGTGCACTTCTTTTCAAACCTGAAGGAAAAGAGGGGCATCGGCTACGGCCTGCTGCGCGAGGGGCGCTACGAGGGCGGGGAGTGGAAAACTTCAAGGTACCTCGGCGGCGACGAGGCCCACGGGGGCGTCGGGGGGCTGCACATGCCGCCGGTCTATCTCAAGCGCGACGCGCGTCCGGGGCAGATTTCCGTCATAAGGGCGCATGTCTTTACGGTTGGAAATTCCACATACAAAAATACGGGCTTTCTGGACGGGGCGCAGTAGGGCATGTGTGTATTTTCAACATGCTATTCGGTGCGCGGCTCCGAAATGGATCCGGAGTACCGCCTGCGCGACTTCTATGTCGGCTTCTACTTTCAGGAATGTTTCGCGGAGTTTGCGGCATCAAAGAAAATGGCGGCCTACGACGTTGCGAAATCCGGCCTCACATGGCTGATTTCAGACGCCCGCGCCGAGATTCCCGGCCCGATGCCGTTCTGGCGCGGACGCGTGAAGGTGGACGTGTGGGCCAGGAGCGTTTCTCCGCTTTTTCTCGTGATGGGCTTTTCGATGTCGGAGGGCGGCGCGGAATTTGCGCGCGGCTCTTTCAGGGCTCTGATGGCGGATTTGAAGACCCACAGGCCCGCGCGCTTTCCTGAGTTTGCCCGGGCCTTCTCTGCCGACGCCTCCCATAGCCCGGATGCAGCCCCGTTTGAGCGCCTCGAAGCTTCCGGGGAAATCATCGGCTCCGCCTCGCAGAAGGTGCGCCAGGCGGACCTCGACTTCAACAACCATTTAAACAACGTCCGCTACCTGCCCCGCGCCATTGAATCCATGCCTTTGGGAGAGGTGTCGGGCAGGCGGCTTTCGTCATACGCCATACGCTACATGCGCGAGGCATTTCTCGGCGACGAGATAGTTTCGGAAAGCTTTGCGGGCGCCGGAGGATGCTATTTCCACAGGCTTTCCAGGGCTTCCGACGGGGCGGTTCTCTGCTGCGCGAAAACCTTTTGGAAGTGAGGCGCGGCGGGCGTTTTTGCCGGGCGAGGATATGGGAGTGCGCATTGCCCGCCCATGGCGGGTTCCGCCGATGGGCGAAGCTGGCGGCATAGCGCATTGGTTTTTTTGCTGGCCTTCTTACGATGTCTGAAACTCCGAGGGTTCCGCGAAAACTTTCGACGCCAAATTTTGCGCGCGCCGTTTGGGCCTTCGTTTTTCAATAAAGACCCGCGCTGGCAAAGGGGGTTGTATCGCGCCGCGCCGTAGGGTTTGTGGGGAAGAATCGGGCGTTTGAGGGAAAGGGGTTTGGATGTATTCCCGCATTCCAAACGCGGTTGCGGGGCAGTCCGACTTGCCTGGCAGGCGATATTATTTTTACTGCGGTTTTTTCTCAAACAATCGATTTTTTTTGCAGATTGCAGGCCCGGGCGGCGATTTTTTCTCAAACCAGTTCCGAAGGCCCAAGCCGCCGGCAGCCTCTCTGTTTTTGAGGTTTTCGGAGGCTCCTCAAAGTTTTTAGGAAAAACCGCTTCCATTTTCCCGTGCTCGCCTTTGCAGGCTGACTGGGGGGAATGGATGACGGGGCCTTTCCCGCCCGCGCATCCTTTGGAAAATCCGAGAAGCCGTGAAATCCCCTCCGGCAAACCACGGCGCACGCGGCCTTTGGCGGCTGCGCGGAATGCCGGCGCGCAGCGCTGCGGGTCACGAGAGCAGGTCTTCTATACGGCTTATGGAAAGGCCGGCGAGCTCCCCCGGCGATTTCCGGTTCGGATGGATTTTTGGAAGCGACTTCAGGGGTTCCGAGAGCACGGGCTTGCGGCTGGCCGCAGCCTCGTCGATTTTTCCCACAGGGGTGAAGCGCGGGGATTTCGCCGCAGAGAGCGGGCTGTTGCGGATGAGCCTTTTTATGGAAATAACGGCGTCCCTGAAGCGGTCCAGCTCGGCTTTTGAATAGCTTTCGGTAGGCTCTATCATAAGCCCGTAGGTTTCCGGAAACGACACGGTCGGCGCGTGGAACCCGTAGTCGAGAAACATCTTGCCCACCCTCGACACGGCGAGCTGCCTCGGAACCCCGGCGCTTTCAAGACTCTTAAAGTCCTCTTCGGACAGGGTTAGGATGAATTCGTGCATGCGCGGTTCGCCGCTTCCCGCAGGGAGCGTGTCCCATGATTTTGAAAGGGCTGAGAAGAGGTAGCGGGAGGCGAGCACCGCAGTTGCGGACATGTCCCGCACCCCGTCCGTTCCCAATTTTTCAATGTAGGCCAGGGCGCGTATTTTGTTGGCGAAATTGCCGAACAGCGCGTGGAGGGAGCCTATGGACTTTTCCGGCCTTGCGAGCCTGAATCCCCTAGGGCGTTTTTCCACAATGTAGGAGGGGATGTAGTCTGCGAGAAAGTCCCTGACAGCCACGAAAGCGTCGCCGGGGCCGCCGCCGCCGTGGGAAACCGCCCAGGTTTTGTGGAGGTTGTTGTGCACGGCGTCGACCCCCATTTTGCGGAGGTTGACGCGGCCGGCTATCGCGTTGAAGTTCGCCCCGTCCATGAACACAAGCCCCCCGGCGGCATGGACCATGCGCGCGATTTCCCCGAAATCCCTCTCGAAAATCCCGGAGGTGTTTGGGTTTGTCACCATTATCGCGGCAACGCGCGGGCCGTATTTTTCAAGCTTTTCGCGGAGGTCGGCGAGCGAGAGGAGGCCGTCTGGTCCGGCGCCGACGTGTATTATGTTTTCCTCGGAAAATCCGGCGGCTTTCGCCGTCGCAAAGTTCGTGCCGTGGGCGGTCGAGGGGATTAGGATTGCGTCGCGGGGCCCTGCCGAATTGTCGCGGTGCCACGCCTGGAACATTTTTATCGCGCAAAGCTCGCCCTGCGCTCCGGCTGCGGGCTGGCATGCAACGGCGTCCAGGCCGGTTATCTTTTTTACGGCTTCGGAAAAGCGCCAGAGGATTTCGAGGGAGCCCTGGACGCAGCATTCCGGGGCGAGGGGGTGGGAGGATTCAAATCCGGGAAGCGCGGCGAGCTCGTCGCATATGGGAGGGTTGTATTTCATCGTGCAGGAGCCGAGAGGGTAGCACGCGTCGTCGGGGCTAATGTTGAGTTCGCCAAGGCTGCGGTAGTAGCGGAGGATTTCCCCCCTTGAAATTTCCGGCAGCCCCGGGCGGGACTTCCGCAGCGCAGAGTCCGGAATTGCCGGGGCTATCGCGGCCCTGCGGGGTTTCCCGGCGACGGAGTACCTTTCGAGAAATTCTGCGGCGCGGAGTATCTGCCCCTCCGAAATCCTGTCTGAAAATGACATCCTAAGGAGCCTTTCCCCGCCGCCTGGAGCGCGGACCTCAACGCCGATATGCATCCCCTCAGCGGCGGCTTCCGATATTATAAGCGAAGGGTCTGCCGGAACGGAAAGCGAAAATTCGTTGAAGAAGGCCGATGCCCCGAAGGCGTGGGAAAAGCCCGGTATCGAGCATATCCTTTCAAACGCCGACACTGCCGCAGCGCGCGCGCGGGCTGCGGAGGACGCCATGCCGGCGTCCGACTTCGCGAGCATGCAGGCCCCTGCCAGCGTTGCCACGAACGCCTCGTTTGAGCAGATGTTGGATGTGGCCTTTTCGCGCCTTATGTGCTGTTCGCGGGCGGAAAGCACCATCGTGAAGCATTCCCTGCCGTCTTCGTCAAGGGCCTTTCCCACAAAGCGTCCGGGCGCCTGGCGGACGTCGTTTTTTGCAGAGGCGTTGAACCTGACTGCGAATATCCCGAGCCCGGGGCCGCCAAAATTCGGAGGGGAGGCGAGGTGCCTGCCTTCGCCTACTGCGATGTCCGCCCCGAACTTTCCGAATTCGGACGGCGGCTTCAGGGCGCCATACGCAAGGAGCGCCGGGTCTATTACGGCCACGGACTTTGCGCCCGCGCTGCGGCAGGCGTCGCATATGGCGTCGGCGTCCTCCAGAACCCCCCAGGCGCCGACCTGGGGAAATATTACGCACGCCGCGTCCGGAGTTTCGGAGAGCATGGCGGCCACGGATGGGGCAGGAGTGGTTCCTGAGGCGGGGTCGGACGGCACTTTCACTATGCGCATCGGCGTTCCGCGCGCCAGCGTTTCGAGCGTTTCAAGATAGCCGGGAAACAGGGATTCGCATGCCAGGACCGCGCTTTTTTTTGTCAGGCGGCATGCGCACGCGGCCGCTTCAAAAACCGCGCTTGCCCCGTCGTAGAGCGAACAGTTTACGGCCTCGAAGCCGGTGAGGGCCGACATGGCGCACTGGTATATCCAGTGCGTGATAAGCGTCCCCTGGCTGCGCTCCGGCTGGTACGGGGTATAGGCCGTCGAAAGGCCGCGTATTTTGGAGACTTCCCCGGCGATTTCATCCACCTTCCAGTCTCCGCATTCCCCTCCGAGAAACGACAGTTGCGGGATGCGGTTTTTTTGCGATATTGCGGCGAAGTCCCCGCGCAGGGCGGCGTCTGACTTTCCCTCCCCTATATCCGGCGCGGAATCGAACATGACGCCGCGCGGAACGTGCGCAAACAGGCCGTCCGGCGATTCCGCCCCGGCCTCGCGCAGCATGCTGACGCGGTCGGCTACGGAGAGCGGAATATAGTTCGGGGCGGAGTTCCTGGCGTTTGCCGGCGCGCCGGCGCTTTGGTTTTTCATGATTAAGCGATACCCGCGAAACGCCGCTTTCGCAACTCAAATCATGCGGCCCCGGAGCGATTTTGAGGGGCCTTCGGGGAGGCTTGCGCGCCCGCGCCGGGAGGCTCAGGCTGCGGGCCGGACTAGCGTAAAAAACGCAAAAAGCGCCCCGTTCGGGGCGCTTTTTAAAATGCGAGATTCCGGCCAATGCCGGATTGCCCGGGAAAGATGGGGCAAACCCGTCTTACTTCGCCTTGAAAGCGGAGCTGGGCTTGAACTTGATGGCCTTGGAAGCCTTAATCTTGATCCTTTCCTTGGTCTTGGGGTTGATGCCGGTGCGGGCTTTGCGGTCAACGACGGAGAATGTCCCAAAACCGATGAGCTGTACCTTCTTCTCCTTCTTAACGCCCGCCTGGATGGCGTCGAGAACTGCGTTGAGCGCGCGTTCCGCGCAAGCCTTGGAGGCTTCGGGGCCGAGGAGTTCCTGTACTTTTGCGATGAGGTCTGCTTTATTCATATTCGATTTGTACTTTTTTTATTGTTATATCGTCGCGGGCTTAGAACCCGCTTAATGACGCAATTCATGTACATATTTTTTGCATCGTCAAGGGGGAAATGAGCGTTTCAGGGCTATTTTTCAAAAAAAGCGCGCATGCATGCGCCCGCCTGCGCCAAAAAGCAAACGGCGCATGGAATTTGTTTTACAAGCCGTTAGGCGGGCATACAATTTTGCGATTATATTTATTAAAAGTACAAGTTATGAAAAAACCGATAAAAGTAGCAGTTACCGGCGCCGCCGGCCAGATTGGATATTCGTTGCTCTTCCGCATCGCCAACGGCGACCTCTTTGGCGCGGACCAGCCCGTTGAACTGAGCCTCATCGAAATCGAGCCGGCTCTGAACGCCCTCAAGGGCGTCAAGATGGAGCTTGACGACTGCGCGTTTCCGCTTCTGAGCGGCATAACGTGCACCGCTGACCTGAATGAGGGCTTCAAGGACGCCAACTGGGCCATCCTCGTCGGTTCCGTCCCCCGCAAGAAGGGCATGGAGCGCGGCGACCTGCTCTCGATAAACGGGAAGATTTTCGTGGGCCAGGGCAAGGCTATCGCAGCCAACGCCGCTCCCGACGTGCGCGTGTTCGTTGTGGGCAACCCCTGCAATACGAACTGCTGGATTGCCATGCAGAACGCCTCGGGCGTGCCGGCGGACAGGTGGTTTGCCATGACGATGCTCGACGAGAACCGCGCGAAGGCTCAGCTTGCGCAGAAGGCAGGGGTCCCCGTTTCCGAAGTCACCAACGTGACTATCTGGGGCAACCACTCTTCGACCCAGTACCCCGACTTCTATAATGCGAAGATTTCCGGAAAGCCCGCCCCCGAAGTCATAAACGACGAGGCGTGGTTCAAGGACACCTTCATCCCGACCGTCCAGAAGAGGGGCGCTGCAATCATCGAGGCCCGCGGCCTTTCCTCCGCAGCTTCCGCCGCAAACGCCGCCATCGACACCGTCCGCGCGCTCGTGACCCCGACTCCCAAGGGCGACTGGTTCAGCGTCGGCGTCTGCTCCGACGGCTCCTACGGGACTCCCAAGGGCATCATCACCTCGCTTCCCGTGCGCACGGACGACGGCAAGACCTGGTACGTCGTTCAGGGCGTTGATGTGAACGAGTTCTCCCGCGCAAAGATAGACGCCTCCAACAAGGAGCTTGTGGAGGAGAGCGAAGCGGTCAGGCAGTTGCTTGGAATGTAGCGCTTGCTCTTGGCATTTTTTCGGGCGCCCTTTGCCGGGCGCCCTTTTTTTGCGCGGTTTTACATGCAAAAGCGGGGAGGTGCGTTCAGCTCCATGGAAAAAACGGGGCGCAATTCCGGCTTTCGCGGGGGGATGCATTCCATGTGTTTCCATCCCGTGCGGGGGCAGGCTTTTGCAAAATCTTAAAGAAGCTTTTTTTGCCCGGCTTCAAACCGGTTTTTTTCAGCACCCTTTAGCTTTCGCTTTTTTGTATGTAGGGCTGCCAAAAGGGGATTTTTTGGGGAGGGTTTTGGGAAAGCTGCCGCAGTATGTGCTTCCAATATCGGCGCGCTTCGCCGCGCGAATATCCGCGCAAGAATTTTATTGAACGCCGGGCGGGATAATGCAGGATTTTCATGGTTATGGCGTGCAGGATTGCAGAGAGGGTGAAGTTGGAGGGCGGCATTGAAAAGTTCTTCGAGGGCGGGTATGCGTCCGGATGGTTTTTCAAGGTGTCTGACGCATTCATGGGCCAGCTTGACATTGCGGAAACCCTGAAGGGCGCGACTGCCGGAACCTGCTATTCATTCGAGGCGGGCGACATATTTTACGATTCGTCAGCCGCATATGAGATGCCCTGGGGGGAGGCTGTCAGGGCAGTGTCGTGCGCCCTGCGCGTGACGGACGCCGTGCCCTCTTCGATTGTAGTGGATGAAGTCCGCGGCGAGGACGGCGAGGCAAAAAAGCTCAAGCGCATTGCAGACGGCAGGCTCGTGTTTGAAATCGTCGGGCGCGGCGCGGACGGGGCGCTGGACTTTTCTGCGGCGCGCGAAGTGGAATGCGACCAGTTTGAGTTCGCCGGGCTTTTGCGCACGGGCGAGCTTCCGCGCCTTGGCATATTTTTGGGCAGGGGCTAGCGGGCGGGCTCCGGGAGGGTTGCCCGGCAATGCGGCGCGGGTGTTTAAAGTGCGCGCAGGCCGTGCGGAATCAGGCCGCCTGGGATTGGGGCGCGGATGAACCCGGCCTTATCCACGGCGGCCGCTATTGGGAGGACACTGAAAACAGGTGCATGTCGCCCATCACGTCGCTGCTTGCATACACCCTTATTTCATGGAATCCGTGCTCGCGGAAAAGGGGGGCGAAATTTTCGGCCACCGCGCGCATTTTGTCGGCGTCGGTGTTTGCGCTTGCAAACTTTAAATTTATAAACGGGGCAAGCCCCAGGGGTTTCAGCGCCTTTGCCAGTTCGGCGGCCGTGTCTTCCGACATGGCTTTTTCCGGGGAGAAAAACACCATTTTGCCCTTGTGGGGCTTTATGACGATGCGCGCGGAATCCTTTGCCGTCCGCCTGAATGACTTCCCGTATTTTTCCAGCACTCCGGCGTCGAAGCGGCGTTCGTCGAGCGTCTCGCTGTCCTCCAGCACAAGGGCGCCGCTCACCGTGAAATTCTTTATCTTTGCAATTTTGAGATAGCGGATTAGGCGCGATGCAAAATCCATATCCTTCTTTGCGGGAAAGCCGTCCAGGGATTCGTCCTTGCCCAGCTTCCACAAATCCTCGCCGGGGGCGGGATTGCGCCTTTCAAAGATTTCGACTTCTGCGTTTACCGCAGTTTTGCAGGCCCAGGCAAACCTCGCTATTTTTTCAATGGAGTCGTCCGAATCGGGGAGGGAGACTGACGCGACTATCCCGTCTGATATGGAAAGGGTCGGCCCGGAGTCGTCCTGGGCGTATTTGAATTCCGGCGGGATTTCGGCCGCAGGACCTTTTGAGGGCGGCTGGGGCGCCGCAGCGGCGAGAAAAGGCAGAAGAAGCGCTGCCGCAATGGCTGTTTTTAGCTTTTTCATGTCTGGCGTACTCCTTTGAAAAGCGCGTTTTTAAAAAATTTGCGCTGCTTTTTTATCAGTTTTGAAGTGGATGCGAAAATGTCGTCTGCCAGGTGCGAGAAGTCGCCGGACTTTATGGCGGATATGGTCTCCCTGTACCCCACTGCGAGGGCCGCCGAAGGGTTTTCTTCTATGCCCGCCTTCATGAGTGAGCGAACCTCGTCCACAAGGCCCGAGGCCACCATATTTTCCGCCCGGGCCTTTGCGCGCGGGAGCAGGATTTCGTCCGGAAGGTCGGCCATTATGAATTTCTTGGGGAATTCGCCCATCGGACAGGGCAGGGCGGAAAATCTTTCGGAAAGTTCGGCGAGGGAGAGGCCGCTTGCGAGGGTCCGCTCAAGGGCCGGGCGGATGCGGCGCGGGTTTTTTATGTCAAGATGCGCCCCCGCTCCGGGGTCGTGGGCGAGGAGGCGCTTAAGCAGGGCTTCCGGGCCTCCGGAACGTTCGATGGCGTCGCATTCCAGCCTGACCGAATCTGGTATTTCAATCTCGTCTGTCACTGCCGAAAACCACGACTTCAGGTAGAATCCGCTCCCGCCTGCCACAACCGCCCTCCGCCCGCGCGAAAGGATGCCTTCGAGGGCGGCCTTTGCAAGCTCCACGTATTCGCCTACGCTGAACCGGTGCGACGGGTCGGCGACGTCTATCAGATGGTGGGGGATTCCGGCGCGCTCGGCTGGGGAAGCCTTCGCGGAGCCTATGTCCATGCCGCGGTAGACCTGAACGCTGTCGCACGAAATTATTTCAGCCCCTATCTTTTGCGCGATTTCAACGGCCATGGCGGTTTTTCCCGCCGCCGTCGGGCCGCTTATTATTACGACTTCCTCCATGTTGTTTTTCATCCCAAAAGTTTCGCATTTGCTGCGCGCGTGCGCAATTTCAATGTGGCGGAGTGTGCGGCTTGGTTTGCATAGGGGGAATGCTCGCTTGAAATGGCGCGGCTGCAAGGGTGTTTTTGTAAAACTTTGTCATAGTGTGTTATTATATAGACTCTCAATGCCACATAATATTACATGATTTTTTTGAACTTTCAATGCAGTTTGCGCCTCCGGGCGTTTTAATGGAATTTTTTTCATTTGTTTTGCGGAGCGGTACATGGAATCTGAAAATATTCCGGAGAATGCGCCTGCGGCTATCCGGGCTTTGGGGAAATTGGGTAGAGAGGAATTTGCAGGCCCCGCCTTCCCGTTTCATTGGGGCTGCAAACTGACGCCGCCTTGCGGGGGTGAAGCGCAGAGTTGCAATATTTTCATTTTTAATAAAAAGTTCATTTTAAATGGATAGATGTCAATAAAAATCTTTGAAATTATCTGAATGCGCCTTGTCTTAATCCTCGCGTTTTGCTGGAGCCGGCGGAATTTGCGCGCGCAAAAACACTATCTAAATTCCAAATAGTTCATTTCTGCGGTGCGGCGCATTGATTTTTCTAAAAAGGCTTTGAGGTGTCGCCGAAAACCGCCAAAACAGGGAGTTTATGGGCGCTTGGGGCTGAAATTTGCCCGGTTTTTGAACGGAAAACCCCGGTAAAGGCAAAGTGCCTTCCCGTCCGCAAGCTCGCAGAGTGCGCCGCCCTCATAGACGAAAACTCCCTCAAACGGCTCAATTCCGAATTGAGGGTAGGTTCAGGTGCGAGAATCAATATCCCAGCCAACGTTTAACATTATCCGAATGTTCATATTTGGTGGGGAATTTGTTTATGAAATATAAGACGAAGCAAAACCCTGCAAATACGCCAAAGCCAATTATGGAAGCGACAATGGTGCTGCTTATTTCAGAAGGCAGAAGAAACAGAAAAACTACTCCCGAAACTGCAAGAATTACGAGAAGCAGATAAACTCCTATCTCTTTTATAAGCTTCATCTGCATATCAGTATCGCGCAAAAATTTGCAAAATCAACAAAAACCGGGCGGATATGGCCGGCGAAAAATCCTGAAATATTTCCACTGAAACGCGGATGCAGGGGCAAAAAAAAACGCGCGGATTTTTTCCGCGCGCATGCAGGCGTTTTATGCGCCTTTTATTGAAGCTTTTCCGATATGGCCGCCGCGAGGGCGTCCAGTTGGGCGAAGTTTTCGGCAGTGGGCCTTCCCTTCGCCACCACAGAGCCGAGAGATTCCGGCTTGTAGAGCGTGAAGAACTCGCCGATTTTGTTTGCGAGCATCCCTCCCCAGCCAAGGGAACCCACCACCGCAAAGTATTTCGCCTTTGGCCGGAGCAGGTTTGTCACGTAGGCGGCTCCCGCAATCATCGGGTGGGGCGCCGTCAAAACCACCGATGCCGCGTAAACTATCGCTCCTGCGTCCACAATCTCGACGGCGTATTCGCCGAGGTCCCCGTCTGCCATGTCGGCCATGGCCACTTTTACGCCGGAGGCTTCAAGCCTGGCTTTGAGGTATTCGGCCATCGCAAAGGCATTGCCGTACATGGAAACATACGGAACTACCACTTTGCGGGCGCAACTGTCGGAAGTCCATTCCTCGTAGGCTTTCAAAATGAAGTCGGGGTTCCTGTAAACTCCGCCGTGGCTTGGGAGAATCATGGCCGGGTTCAGCTCGCGCACCTTCTTCAGGTATTTTGCGCAGAACGTCCTGAAGGGCATCATGATTTCTGCGTAGTACCGCTTTGCGGCAAGGAGCGTATCGGAATCCTCCCGCGCGAAAATTTCGTCGTGGGATGTGTGCGCCCCGAGGAAGTCGCAGGTAAAAAGCATGCGGTCTTCAGGCACCCAGGTGAACATGGTGTCGGGCCAGTGCACCCAGGGGGCCATTACAAATTTGAGCGTCTTGCCGCCGAGCGGGATTTCGGTCGAATCGTCAACTATGTCGATGCGGCTTTCGTCGAGCGCCATGGCCTCGGTGAGCAGGGGCCTGCACTTTGCATTTGTAAGCAGCCTCGCTTCCGGGAAGCGCTTCATCACTTCTGGCAGAAGCCCGCTGTGGTCCTGTTCGCCGTGGTTTGCCACCACATAGTCAAGCCGCTCAAGGCCCGATATGTTTTTCAGAAATTCCTCCGCCTTCTCCGGGTAGGACGTGTCTATCAGGGCCGTCTTTTCGGAACCCTTCACGACATACGAATTGTAGCTCGTCCCCTGCGGCAGGGGAATGAGTTCGTCAAACAGGCGGCGGCAGGCGTGCGTCACGCCGCACGAATATATGCCGTCGATGATTTTGCGCATAAGCTCAGTCTTCGACGGGCTCGAAGTCTTCCTTGCCCATTCCGCAGACGGGGCAGACCCAGTCTTCGGGGAGGTCTTCAAATGAGGTTCCGGGCTGGATTCCGCTGTCGGGATCGCCTTCGGCCGGGTCGTAGATGTATCCGCAGGGCATGCACTTGTATTTTTTCATTTCGGTATCTTTTTATGGTGTTGGTTCTGTATCAAATTTAATATCGTAAAAGGGCCGCCCGCCTGAACCGCTTTGCGGGGGCGTTTCAATAGATTTTTACGCGCCGAATCAAAACCTCAAAAGGCTGCGGATTCAATATAAAAATGAATGCGTCCGGCCGGATTGGCCTCCGGGGGCTGCTGCGCCGTGCGGGGCGCCGGGTTGCGGGGGCAGAGGACCCGCCCTTTCCAGCGCCCTTTCAACTTCCGATGCCGGCAGGCTCGCCCCCGGGGGGGGAGGGGTATATCCGGCGCCGCTTCCCGTTTCCGCGGGCCTTTTGCAGCCTATGAAAAGCGACCCCCGATCGGTTATTGCGTACACGGAATCCCTTGAAAAGTCGGCCCAAGGGGTCTGCCTGCCTTTAAACACGCAGTTTTCGACGTATATCGCGGATTCGTTGCCGCATTGGATTGTCTTTGCGCCGGGTTTCGGCTCGAAGAGGCAGTTTATCAGCGCAACTTTCCCGAAGCGGACCCGCGGCATCCGGCCGGCGCAGTTTTCCCAGCGGCAGAAACGGAACGATACCCTGAGGCGGCCCCTGTCGCCATGCGCCCCGTCGGAGTGGCCGATTAAGTTTGAAAGGCGGTGGTCGTCGCTCCCGCCCGGGCCGGGCAGGGGGGGAATCAGGTAGCGGAAGCGGCACCAGCGCACCTCGATATTGTCAGATGCATTTTTTATGTCGAAATTCCCGTCCACGCCGTCCTGAAAGTCGCAATGCTCGACAACCACGTTTTCTGCGCCGTCGAGGCAGAGGTTGTCGCCGCCGTCGACGTCGTGCGCTCCTGCGCCCATAAAGGTCAGGTTTGATATGGTTATGTTTTTTGAGCCGGGCCTGAAATAGAGTATGCCGGAATCGCGCCTGCCGCGGTTCGGATTTCTGAGGATTGCGCCGGGAGCGCCGCGCAGGAGTTTGTCGCGGGCTTTGACGCTGACGGGGGCGCGGAATTCTATGTCGCCTTCAACCAGTATTTCGGCGGGGACGGGAAGCTCAAGAAGCCTTTTCAGCTCCTCCGCGCTGCGCGTCGTAAAGCGTCCGGCCTCACCGGCTTCCCAGAGTCCGGGATGTCTGCGGGGCTCTCCGGTATTCTGCGGGGGGCGGAGCGGCGGATTTGCATCAAGGGCCGCATGGAGCGGCTGTATCGCAAGCGCGGCGGCTGAGACGGCGGCAGCCGCCGAACGGATTTTGCGGCGCATGTGTGCGCAGACTTTTTCAAGGCGGATTCTCATGCGTGGTTCCGGGATTCGCCTCCGGTATTTTTTGAATTGTCGCGCGATTTGCAAAAGGGGCAAGGAAATTCTTGGCCGCTAGGTATTGACCGGCTTTTATGCGGCTTCTTTCCGGATACGCTGCATGTTTATTTTTGCCCGGGATCTCACGGATACTCCGCGCAAATCGTGAAATTGATTGCGCGCATTTTGAAAAATATTAAAAGTTTAGTTGATTTTCGTATGACGATGTAGTTATAATCCTTTCAGGTAAGAAAGGGTTGTATATGAACATTATTAAACTTCTTAAACTCATTGTTTCCGGAGTATTAATTATGTTTTCAGTTTTGGGCGCAAATGCTCAAAACTTGGACTTCTCCCAGAAGAAGAATTCCCTCGGCAAGGCGTCATTAACGTCCAATGCCTATTATGCTGACTTTTTGCTGGGACGGGCAAATTTCTCGCCGGAATTGGCAATGCCAATCCAAATCTTTTACGACTCTTCTATAAAAGATTCCGGCCTGCTTGGCGCATCATGGCGTATACCTCAATTGGAAAGTACCGTTGTTCCAGACAGGGATGGTGCGATATGGACATCTCCTTGGGGCGAGCAGATTAAATTCTTCTCACGCAAGAATACGGATTCAAAGACTCTGACGCTATACCGTGAAAATGATAAGGGGTACAGTCATTTTTCTCCGTTTGCAGATTGGGTTGCAAACGGCAGGGAAGATAGTGGTTCCTGGACGTTCTTTGGCCGAAAGGAAATGAAGGGATGGAAGTTTGTTTATGTTGAAGGCAAACTTACTGAGGTATTTGCTCCGACGGGACAGGCTTTAAAGTACTTTTATAATGGGAGGTTGCTCACTTCAGTCGAACAAAAAGGGGAAAAGTTCATTCAGTTGCAGTATAACGGTAGACTGCTTTCTTCAATTCAAATTAACGGTATATCCCATAACTTTTCCTTTGTAGACGGCAAACTTAGAATTTTGCCTGAAACGAAGGCAGGGAAGGAAAAGACTCTGGATGTAAGGTTTCTTGCGTCGGTATTTCAAGACGGCCAGAATCCGCTTGAATTTAAATATGACAAAATAGGGTACCTATCTCAAATTAGGCGTGGAGAGTATGAAGATAATATCCGTCCAGACTCGTCCAATAATATAGGGATTGCGGGCAGGATACTTGCCGACAGGAACTTCAAATATTCTTATCCTAAAAACAGCTTTAATTTTGTTGAAATTGTAAACAAAGAGGGGAGGAAGGCCCATTCTAGTTATGATTCTGGGAAAGGTATTTTAAAACGCCGAGACTTTTCCGGCAAAGAGTATACCACATACTATTACATGCGTTATGATGTGGCTTACAACGGCCAAGTTAGGCAGGTATTGGATTCCCAGAGGCGCGTTGTTGCCAATTGCCGTTATGACAAGGAAACCGGAAAAATTACCCGCTTTCGTGATATTGCCAAAAACGATATAAACTATGCATATGACAAGAATGGCAATTTGATTCTTATAACAAAGCGCGGAGCTGGCGGGGCTGAAGCTCTTCCGGTAAGAAGCTTCACATATAATGGGAAAGAGAGAAAGCCGTTTAAGGTGAATGTCTTGGATGAAGCTGGGAATGCAGTCCAAACAACTTCTATTCTTTATAACAGCAAAGAGCGTCCAATTTCCATAGATAACGGCAGACGCTCGTATAAAATTACTTACAACACTTACGGGTATCCCAGGCAAATTACGGACATTTTCGGAAATATTACGTTGTTCCATTATGATCGCTATAATCGTCTAAGGGCAAAGGATAATCCTAACGGCATCAAAAACGTTTATGACTACGACCAACTTGGCCGTCTTATAAAAAGCTCTTCTGTATTTGATAATGAAACAATCGCTTATACAGAAGTGTCTTACGATAAAAACGGCAGTCCTGAATCTTTTAAAGACCAGGATGGACTTGAAAAGTCGTATGAACGCGACCCGCTTGGCAGAATTCTTCGCGAAATATTCCCTGATGATACGGAAGTTGCCTATTCGTACAGTGATTTTGGAAAGCTTTCCGAGGTAACTGACCAAAACGGGAATAAGATAAAATTTGACTGGGGGCAGTATGGTCTGACTTCACGCACTACTGCAATAGGGCAGATTACTGAGAATTCCTATGACAAATTTGGCAGACTTGCGTCTGTCTCATCGAAATTCAAGGACAAGCCCGCCGACAAGTCGCTGAAATACGAGTACAACGAATTTGACCGCATTTCAAAAATAGACTATGGAAACGGCCAGATTGAGACCTTCAAATATGACACTTGGGGGCGACCGATAGAGCAGTCGAAGAATGCTCTCAAGAGTGAATTCAGGTACGACCACTTTGGAAGGCTCATTGAAAAGCGCGAGGGTATAAGCACAATTACATATGCTTACGACAATTATGGAAAGCGCCTCTGGCGCGTTACCAAAATTGGTCCTGAGACTCTCGATGAATACAATACCTACGACAAGTATGGGCGTCTTGTAAAGACCGTCTCGAACGGCAAAACCGTCGAGTATGTCTATAATAAGGAAAACCGCCTTGCCGAGCAGATAATAGACGGCAATAGGGTGGTGTTCTCATATACCACGCTTGGCCAGCTTGAGCGCAAAGCCATGCTTGATGCCGAAGGCAATGTTATCACAGAGTTGAAGTATGCTTATTCCAAAAGCGGAAAGATTGTATCCCGCTTGGCCAATGGGAAGCTTCAGTCTTATAAATACGATGCCAAAAACCAGCTCTTGGCCGTAATAGATGCAGCATCCGGAAAGGCGGTGGAGGAGTATGTCTATGATCCTGCCGGCAATATACTTAAAAAGATGGAGGATGGCGTAATAACGGAATATGCTTATGACGCAACAAACCAGCTTGTTTCAAGCACGACAAACGGCAGGGCGATAACGTACGCCTACGATGCCGCAGGAAGAATGGTTCGGGAAGGAGATAAGAGCTATTCATACGGCTGGCTGGACAAGGTGATGAACGTCGCCGAAAACGGCAAGGAGCTTGCAAAATTCGAATACAACAACAACGGCCAAATCTCCAAGGCAATGCGCGGAGATGAAATTGAAACCTTTGTCTGGGACAACTTGGCTTTGATTGGGCGAAACGGCACAAAATATATAAACGAACCTCACTCTGGCGGTGGTAATCCAATTTTGGCAATAGATTCGCTTGGAGGTATTCAAAATACCGAAGTTATATTTACAGATATTTTGGGAACAAGCCTGGGCAAAGTTGGAGATAAAGGATATTCATCCATTGATAAGACAGCTTTTGGCAATGCAGATGAGAAAGGCTTTTTTACAGGAAAACCGTATGTAGATGAGCTTGGACATGTGTTCCTTTTTCGCAATTACAGGGCGGATTTAGGTAAATGGCAAATCAGAGATCCTTTGGGATATCCAGACAGCTGGAATAATTTAGCTTATTGCAATAATTTGGTCTTAAATGCATTCGATTTTTTGGGGGCTTGGACTGCTGATGCACACCATGATATAAACAACCATTTAGTTACCAATCAATCCATTTCATGGAATGGTACTACTATAAATACTGTTGCCCCATTAAATAAAGGAAGTGATGATGTTGATTCCATAACAAATCAAGTATTTGGGAATGCCTATGAACATGGGATGAGCTCTTCCGGTGAGAGTGCCGCTCGAGCTGAAGCGAATTGGAATAGATTTATAAACAATAATGTGAATGATGCAAAATCCTTAAGTGATACCGCAAGAATTAATGAGGATGCTGGTGGCATCACAAAGGCATTAGTTTTATTAGGAAAAGCAGTTCATGCATATGCTGATTCGTTTTCACCGACTCATCGTGGATTTCAAGAATGGTCCTTGCCGATAAATCCTTTAGATATTCCTGGGTATATAAAAGCACATACTTCTGAGGAGACGTCTGAAATATTTGCAACACAATATCATTCACAGGTTGTTAATGCTGTAATATCGAAGTTTAGGGATGCATATAATTATATAGTGAAAGAGGAGTAGTTATGAAGAAGTTGCTGATTTTAATTTTTATGTGCAGTTTATTTAATGCGTATGCTGTGGATAGTCTTAAAGAGACCACTGCATTGGTAAATTTGTTTAAGGATACGCGCAATATGAGTCAGGACGAGCTTTCTTGCATGCTTAAATCTTACAAAGGTAAGATTCTGCATGACGCTGCAAAAGGAAATTGGGAGGAGTTTAATTCCGACTATTTTCTGATGTCTTGTATTTTCATAATTCAAACGGAAAAGGTGATTTCTGGTGAAAATGTTCATATTAATGCCTTTCATTTGGAAAAACTGCTTTATGAACAAATAGACTTTATGAACGATTTGTTTGGAAACCATAAGATTCCTTATGGCAAATTTTCATTTGACACTAAAAAGTTACGCAGCTTTTTGGAATCGTTTTCCCAAATTCGGGACAATAAGAAATTGTATTCGCTTGAGACCAATATATGCATTGACTATATGAACGCATTGCAGGCATTTCTGCGTTATTCAGAAATAAATGGAATTCCGCCTGAGACGTTAGATGAACTGTATCCAGCGTATACAACTGAAAAATTTACAAATAGTGACATATCGCTAAAAAATGGAGAAATTTCCCTGTGCGGGAAATTTTCGGTAAATAGGAACAAGAAATACTTGGATTCAGATTACTGGAAACATATTTCGAAATCTACAGCCGATGAATTGGTACTTAGAAATATAAATACAGATGTTTTCAATAAATTTCTAAAGCGGGAGGCAAATGTACGTAAAATAGTAATAAGCAATTCAACAATTGATTTTGGCGAAGTTGATATGCCTGAATCCCTAAAAGAGTTGTTTGTTTCGAATTCTTCCGTAGAAAATTTACATTCCATGTCAAAGTTGGAATATCTGGGGCTTTCAAATTGCGATTTGGAAGGGCAAATCGCCTTAGATAAGGAATATCCAGACTTGAAAGGGCTTTCTATAAGTCATTCGAATCTAAAGAATATTAAATTTGTATCCTTTTTAACAGGTTTAAAATTCCTAGATTTGAATAATACACAAATTGATGATTTGAATCCGATTGGAGGATTGTCAAATTTGGAAGACTTAAGATTTGGTAATACAAACGCAACAAATTTGGATTTCATAAGTTGCAAATTGATATTGAAGCACATATTTTTTCCGTATACAAATATATCAGATATATCTCCGCTTTTTGCGTTAAAAAAACTGGAATCTGTCAATATGATGTTCACGAAAGTAGATCGGTCCCAATACGAGGAATTAAAAAAGATTGTAAATAGCGTTGACTGGGTTGAGTCAAAGTAGAGGTTTAAAGAATTTGATGGTTCTGTAACGATTGTTAAGGAAGAATAAGGAATTTATTATGAAAATACTGGCTGCTTTTTTGTTATCTTTAATTTCAATATTCTTATGCTCATGTAATAATAAGATTCTCATATCCGATTTCACATGGGAAAGGATCGGGCATAATGAGACCGTTATTAGGAATAAAGATGGTAAAATAATAGTGGGCCCGGCCAATATAGAATTGTGGAAGGAAAAGAAGTTTATCGTTGGTATGGCCTCCGTTAACGGATATGTCGAATCTTTTATTATCGATATTGATAATGGTACGGTGAAGAAAGGAAATAATTTATCGGAGTTGCTGAGAAATACGCCAATTAATGTTAATATCGTTGATGACTTTGTCTCATATGGGGACTTAATCGGCCAATGGAAAAAGCATGGAAAATTGGAAATGCTTCAGGAAGGGCAATGATTAATGGGGAAATAGGCTTATTTGTTTTTTCTATCTCAGCTGATTCCGCGTTTGACTCGTTCAAAATAAATGGTGGCGTTGCTACGCTGGCGGAAAAGATATTAAAAAGATGAAAAAGTTATGCGCATTTATATATTTATCTTTAGCTATTGGAAATATACTTTGCGCTGAGGCCACGGTAGGCCATCTAAAAGTGCAGGGCAAGGGCGCGGGAAACCGCGAATCTAAATATGATACGGCTGTAATTGATTTGAATGGAACTACTTGGTGCTCTTATGGTGATGATGGGAAGCCAGGCGTTCTATTGTATTTTAAGGACGGCTATTATATGGAAATGTTTAGCTCTCTAAAAGGAGATTTTTCTATGCCATCTGAGCGGATTAAATACAAATTATCTATAAAGGATAGCGCTATTTTCATAGTTCCAATGTCTTCGCCAAAACTCCCTCCATTTATCGTTCGAGAAAACGGTTCGTATCTTGATGAAACATGGCCAATCGGCCAAGGCAGGACGGTATATAAGAGACTTTCTGAACATAACACGAATAAACTTCTCAAAAATCCTATTATTAACCAGAATAACGAAGCATGAAAATTCTATATTATATCTTGATAATGTTCTCTTTTATTCTTTGTTTGAACGCAAACCAAGCAACGAATTTGCCAACTGATATGCCAAGTGCCGCTTCATTGGAAACTCATGTGAGAAATTCCAATAATCGCATTGTGAGTTTGAATATTAACGGAGATATGGCGGTAAAAATTGCCGAAGTAGTGCTGGTAAATATCTACGGGGAGGACGTGCTGCGGCAAAAACCATGGAAGGTAACTGATAATGGCACAGAGATTGTAGTGCAGGGTGTAATGCCCAAGAATCATTTAGGTGGCGTCGCAAAAATTGTAATACGTAAATCTGATGCAAAGATAATCAGTTATTATCATGGCAAATAGGATATGAAGGATATTAAATACGGAAATTTTTTGCCATTGTATGCGTCTTTTTGCCTTTGGTTGTTATTTGGGGAGCTTAGGTGACGGCAGACTATGTAAAAGTGCAAGGCAAAGGTGCGGAAAACCGCGAATGTGAAATCTGCTACTGGATGCCGAAGGATTGCGACGAAAATTCCAAAGCGTTTTACCGTGTGCTTGTGTATTTTGGCGGACGTAACTTTTCCGGCAGTCTGGAAATGGATAGGAAATATCATGAATAAATTAATAGGATTGGTCTTTGTCGTCGTTTTGTTTTGCGGAATATATTTATTGAAATATTCCGATCCTCCATCGCCATTGCCGGAATTTGATTATAAAGAAATGGATAAAGGCGAAGTTGTTACTCATATTCTAGAAAATGTTTTAATTAATTCTAAGAGCCGTGGGATCCTTATGGCCGCTCCGCCAGGCAATTATATAGATGTAAAAAATGCAGACTCTGTTTTAAAAAATAATTATGTAATGAAACAGTCTGTTTGGGATGTTAATATTATGTATGCGCATAATTGCATAAAAGGAGGTTTTTACTGCTATAGATTAAAATTCGACGAAGACGGCCGCGTATTTCAGCAATTGCAATTGTTTTCTTCGGATGCCTTTTTAGGATTGTAATCTAATAAAAGTGCAATGTATAATAACTTAATGTGGTTACGTTTATATGTTGCGTTGTTGTCGTGTTTTCTGCTTTTAGGGAAACTGATGAATATAAAGAGGAGGTTTTAATGGCTTCGCGCAGCGCAGCATAGGGCAAATTTATACGAAGAAAGCAATCTATTATGATAAAATCTTTATTTTTGTTAGTTTTATTGTGCGGCTGTATAAGTTCTTATGGCGCTGAATTGGCTTCGGGTGATTCTAGGATTGGCGGTATCGCAAAAGATATTCAAGAGATGAATCATGACGAACTTGCAAATGCAATGGAATCTTATCGATTAAAGGCTGCCGGACAAATAATGGAAAAAAATTGGTCTGGGCTTGAAGAAAGCTATTTTACCCTGTCTTGCATCTTCATTGTACAAGTGAAAAATGTAATTCTATTGAAAGTCAATCCGATGATGGTAAATACTTCTGGATTGAATAAATTAGTCTATAATCAAGTGGATTTTATGACTAATTTGTTTGGCGAATATAAAATTCCAAATGATAAGTTTTCATTCGATGTAAAAAGATTGAAGGCTTTTCTCAAAGATTTTTTGAAGGATAAGGCGAACGGGGAATTGTACTCGATAGTTGATCTTATATGTATCGATTATATGAATGCATTGCAGGCTTTTTTGAGGTTTTCAAAGACAAATGGGTTTTCCCCTGAAAATTTGGATGTGCTGTTTCCAATATATACAAATGAAAAAATATCAAATAATGATATTCTGGTGAAAAATGGCTGCATTTCCCTGCATGAAAAATACTGCGCGGCTCTATATGATGAAAGCGGAAATTCGGGTTACTCAAAATATCTGTTTAGTCAAAAGCCGGGTGAATTTGGATTGAGAAATATAAATACAAACCTTCTTTGCGAATTTTTAAAAGATAAACCTAATATTTTTAAACTGGTAATAAAAGACTCAACGCTTGATTTTAATGGGATAAAACTTCCCGCTTCGCTAAAACAATTATTCCTTTCTAATTCGAAAGTTAAAAACATAAACTTTTTGTGGGACTTGGAGTATTTGGGGATTTCGGAATGTAATATCGAGGGTATAAATATAGAGTCAAAAAACGAGAAGTTGAACGGGCTTTCAATCACTAATAGCAACATAAGTGAAGTTGGTTTTATTGAATATTTGGCAGCCCTAAAATTTTTGGATCTAAGTTATACGAAGGTCTATAATTTGAATTCCGTTTGTGGGTTGGAGTTTCTGGAAGACCTGAGGATCGGTGGCACTAAAATAAATAATCTTAATTTTATAAACAGTAGACTGCCTCTAAAACAAATATTTTTTTCATATACGGATATTTCCGACATATCGCCATTATTTGAATTGAGGGATCTTGAGCTGGTTAATATGATGTTTACAAAAGTAGATAAATCTCAATATGATGAGCTTTTGAAAAGGGTAAGGGTTGTTCATTGGAAAAATATAAATAAATAGATTATACGAAAATCCTATTCCGGCAGCTTTAGCGATAAGGTTACTGCGGCGGGTAAATGTTGGCGGAAGTAAATGGAAGAAAGAATGATATGAAACTTATTAAGTATTTAATCGTTGCGTGTTTATTCTTCAATGCTCAATGTGCGCATGCTGAAGATAAATTGGGAGGATCCATGGATATGGCTCCAAAGCTTAAGGCCAATTTTTTTTGCGAGACGGTTAAGGTATTTTTGTCTCAAAAACGAAGGACGTATTTCGACAATGACGATTTCTTTTTGGAGAATAAAATAAAATATATATGGGATGAGTACATACATGAATTCATTGTTTCAAACGAGATATCTGATGTAAAATTTATTGTTATACAGTGCGGAGGTTTTGTTTCTCCCAAGGTATTTTCATATGTCGTAACTGACGATGCTATTTATCGTTTTTATTTTAAAACAGACGATGATCTGGAAAAACTTGTTAGGGTTGTAGATTTGAAGTTAAATATGGACGCCAATCGCGAAATTTTTGAAAGTATTTCAAGATTGCAAAAAAACTATTTTCTACTGGATGATAGGCTCTGGTTTCATGGCGATAATCCAATCGTATTTTGCGCATTCTCCGGGGATGGATGGAAAAACAAAATTTTTGGCTGCTATTCAATAAGGTATTCCGAAACAGAATTGGATAGATTTCTCTCAATGCTCGACAACCGATTTTTTAACGAGGATAAAGAGAAGGGTTTAAAAAAGTAAATTTTTTTAAGTATTATGCTGGCGTCTGAATCATCTCAAATGAGGCGATGCGCCAAATAGATTGAAAGCGATGTCGGATGCGGACATTATGAATGAATTTTTATCGCTTGTTCGACGTGCCAACATTATCCCAATGGTGGATTAAACGTCCGTTTCCTTCCTCTGGCAAATACCGGCAATATGCTTGTCGGCTTTTTTACTCTCAACGGGCGCAGATGTTTGCAATTCCCGAGGTTTACTGGGGTATAAATCGCATGGGCGTTCCAGTTATAAATGTGCAAGAACGCAGTTTCATGTATTTTAAATGCTATGGAGGGAAGCTTGGTTTGTGGCGGGGAAGTTGTCGTTCATGCATTCTTGACTTTTCTTAAAAATTTTATAAAAATATGCATAATTTATTGAAAACAAGGAAAATAAAATGTTTATATTGTTATATTCCATATTTGTATTTATAGTCGCAATATTTGTTAAGGCTATTTCGAAAAATAAGCTGATTAAATTTTCTAATTTAATTTTGGTTTTGATATTTGCCTGTTCCGCTTTCTCGGCCCCGTCTAATTCCATTGTCATAGGCTTGTTGGTTTTCTCTATCTATGCTAATTTGGCGTATGTTTCTTTCAGAACGAATGATGGATTGTCCCTGCTTCTAGGGAAAATCTTAAAAAAATGAAAAAGTTGTGTTTGTCTCCAGGTATTGGAATATGCTTTATGTCCGGGTAAAGGTCGCTCATGTAAAAGTGTATGGCAAGGGAGGGGGAAGCGCGAATGCGGGATCTGGCATCGGTTACCGAAGGATTATGATTGGAAATTCCAGAATGTTTTACCGCGTGTTTGTTCTCTTACGTGTTCGCGATTTTTCAGGCAAAATCAAGATGAGCTATAAGGACTGACATGGGCGATTTGGTAGAAACTGGATTTTTCGGTTTTTTCTTCCACTAAAAAGCGAGAGCTGGCGTGAAAAATATGCTAAAAATAATTATTATTCTATTTGCAATTTGTTTGTGCGGATGTTCTCCATCCGAACTCCCCGTGAAAGATAGCGATATTTTGGGAAAAACAAAACTTGAAGTTGCGGAAATCGCATTGAAAAAGAGCCCGCCTGCTTTAGGCGGCGAGAAAGCAATCATAGGAATTGTAAATGCAAATAAATCTTCCACTGCCTTTTACTTCAAGGATATTGGCGAGGTAAAAAAGAATAAAAAGTTGTTAGATTCAAATATATGGACCATTTGCTATCAAAAGGTTCCATTTAGGTTGGATGGCAAAACAAATTATTTGGTTGTTGAATTCAAAGAGAATAGGGCTTGTCGCGTCAGAATTGAATCTTATTCTGAATCTTAGAATATCATGCTAAATTATAAATGCGTATTTTTGTATTTAAGCGTTATTTAGAAATGGCGGCGCCATAAAAGAGAGAAAAGGAAGTGTATGAAAAAGACATTATTAATTTTAATTGTAATATTTATGAGCTTTAATTTTCTGTCGGCGAAGGAAATTTCTTTGGAGAAATTTGTTGTAAACTATCAAATTGTTTCAGGAAAAGAGATTAACACTTTATTTCAGCTTGGGGAAAAAAATGAATCAGATTATTTCTACGTTATAGGCAAAATAAAATCAAAATTGAAAAAAGATGCATTTATAGCCATTTCTTTTGTAAATAACGAACGAAAGTCGTTTAAAACGAATAATGTAGAGCTTGGATGGATAGATGGAAATGATTCCGCTGAAAGATATTTTTTAATTCCAATCGGCATTAGAGATGCTTCTTTACTCCAAAATCCTTATAATATCTCTTGCAATGTTGATATAAGGATGGTTAAATAAAAAGGTAAATGCATAAATCTTTGTTTTTTTTATGGTTATTTTTGTCTTTTGCGCCTGTTTGGGGAGCTGAGGCAAACGTAGACCATGTAAAAGTGCAGGGCAGGGGTGCGGAAAACCGCGAATGCGAAATCTGGTATCGAGTGCCGAAGAATTACGATGCAAATTCCAAAGCGTTTTACCGCGTACTTGTATTTTTTGGCGGACGCAACTTTTCCGGAAAAACCCAGATGGGGTATAAGGATTGGCATGAGTGGTTGGATAGAAACGGGATTTTTCTGGTTTCTCCGTCATTTAAAAACGAGAACTACTGGGATCCCAAAGGCTGGTCGGGCAGGGCGCTTTTGGACGGGGTGGCCAAAATAAAGAAAAGCTACAAGATTTCCGACCGCGGAATGCTATTTTACGGGTATTCCGCAGGTGGCCAGTGCTCCAATCTTTTTCCGGCCTGGATGCCGGAGCGCACGAGGGCGTGGGTCTCGCACGCAAGCGGGGTGTTCCACAAGCCCAACATGCGGATGAAAGATATTCCTGGGCTTCTGACCTGCGGAGACGCCGACCGCGAGCGTTATCTCATAAATCAGAAGTTCATTGCAGAATACAGGCGAATGGGGGTAAACATACTATGGAAGTCATTCCACAACCATACGCATGACATTCCGAGGGGTTCCACGAAGCTTGCATGGGATTTTATGGAATACTACCATAAAAAGTACGCCGAAGATTTGGATTCAAGCCTCGAATCCTATATTGCTCCCTCAAAAGTGCTGTATGTAGGCGACGACATGGACGGGACTTTGTACGATGCCGATTCTACGGCGGTAAACGCGATAAATCCGGAAGACAGGGTGTACTTTTCAGTGGAGGAGATAGCCAAATCTTGGGAAAAATGCACAAACATTGAATGAGGCATTTTATCACAGTCATAGCCTTTCTTCTGCTGGGCCACTTTTCCCTCATGGCCGACTGTTTTACATTGGACGGGCTTGAGTTCTCGTGCCGCTTGCCCAAGCGTTTGTCTTCGGAATCCCGCATCGCGGTTTTGTTCGGCGGCAGAAACTGGGACGGCCGCAAGACTTTGGAAACTTTCAAATTTGACGGCCTTGCGGACAAATATTCCCTCATACTGATTTCGCCGTCGTTTGCCGGAGATGACTATTGGGAGCCTCAAAAATGGTCCGGAAAGCTCTTAAAACGCGCAGTCTCCCGGATTGCCGACAGGTATTCCCTCCGGAACAGAAAGGTGTTTCTTTACGGCTATTCCGCCGGCGGGCAGTGCAGCGCTCTTTTCTATGACTGGATGCCCTTTGACGTGGAGGCTTGGGGGCTTCATGCCTGCGGCGTTTATCCGGATACTCCCGTAAAAAACGGGGTGCCTGCATTTGCGACATGCGGCTTGGAGGATTCCGACAGGGTGCGCATAAGCAAGGCGTTCATTTACAAATACCGCGAAAACGGAGGCCGCATGCTCTGGAAAGAGTACAAAGGGGGGCACGAACTTAACCCTGAAGCCTTGGATTTTGCCAGGCAGTTTTTTTCGGACATCCTTGAGCGCAAGCCTGAAATGTTTGTCGGCGAGGACGATACCGGCGTTCTTTGGCCCATCGAAAAGAGCTCGGAAATTGACCCTGAATTCAGAAACTATCTGGCTTCCGAGTCCATGAAAAAGCTTTGGGAGGCAAAGTAGTGGAGTTCACCTACGAAGGGCTTGTGCGCTGCGGATTCGGATTTTTCAATCCCAACCACGCCGCGGCGTTCATATGTGCGGTTGTTCCGTTTGTTTGGATTCTAATATTGTCTGCCAAAGTTTGGAAGAAGTGTTTGGGTTGGACGTTTTCGGCCGCCTTGCTCGTCGCACTTGCTTTTACATATTCCAGGGCCGGATTAGTCGTATTGCTTGCCGAGGCCGCAATATTCTGGGGCATTCGCAGGGATTGGAAAATTCCTCTGGCAATATTTGCCGCCCTCTTTGCGGCATTTGCATTTTCGGGCGCGCTGGGCCGCATTTCTTATGATGCGGCAATGTCAAACCGATGGGATATCTGGCTGGCTGGCCTTGAGCTATTTTCCGCAAATCCGCTTGGAGTGGGGCTGGGAAATTCCGGCAAGATTGCGGGAGCGTTTTTATTGCCAGAAGGCATTGAGTGCCGCACGATGGTAAACAGCCATCTCACATTTTTTTGTGAGTTTGGCTTTATTGCGGCGCTAATTTTGTTTGCGGCCATTGCCCACGCCTTTCTTAACGGCGTTGCGGCGCGCGGCAGGTCGGCAGTCCGCCTTGCCGCATTTGCTTCTTTTTGCGGGCTTTTGCTCTCAGGGGCTTTTTCAACCATATTTGACTTGGAGCCGATGTTGCGCCCGTCCGCGTATGCCCATATGACTCCTCTAAACATCGCAATGCAATGGGTTTTGAGTCTGACGTTTGCGGCAATTGCGGCTTTTCTGCTTTCATGGAAGATTTCGGGAAAGCGTTTGTTTTTTTCGTTTTTACTGTCTTTTTTGATGTCGGTTTTGTGCCTTGCAATTGGAAGCTTTGGGAAGGATGCCCCGTCTGTTGAATTTTCAAACGGAAAGGCGTTTGTCGGCATTTCAAAAACGCCTGACAGGCTCGCTCTCTTTGGCGGCGAATATGATTTGAAAGCTGCGGCAAAGCTTCTTGAAAAGCTTGGCTTATTGGATGATTGCAGGATTTCTGCCGACTCATGGCAGTTCGAGTCCGCACCTCCTGAGATTGAAGCTAACGAGTATATTCTAATGGGCTGCGCCTGCGAATTTTCCAATATCCTGCCAGAGGGGGTGTCGGCTGTTCTGGTTTTTCCGAACCGTTTTTTCGAGCCTCCAAGCGGAAAGGTGAAGCGTATTTATCTTCCCAAATGGGATAGCGGATATGACAGCCTCAGAGAAAGATGCAAAGAGCTGGATATAAAATTTGACGACATATGAAACGTCCATGCCTTTCAGAAAACCTCCGGTATTCCCATTGCCATGTGAGGATGATTTTATGGTTTCTACTGGCTTATGAGGGCAAACTATGCCGTTTTCTGCAGTATTTTTAACGCTTCTCCTCACCCGCCTGCATTGGAGCTGGGCTTCTAACGCCAATAATATGCGCCGCTTGGCCGACTTCGGCTTTGGTATGGTTCTTGACTTTGAACGCATTTTGGCGATACTGCATTTATAATTAAAAAACGAAGATTTTTAAAAGACGGGGCGTAGTGTAATGTTTGTAGACGAAGCTGAAATAAGCATGAAGGCGGGCGACGGCGGCGACGGCTCCGCGAGCTTCAGGCGCGAAAAATTCATACCTTTCGGCGGCCCCGACGGCGGCGACGGCGGAAACGGCGGCAGCATTTTCGCCCTGTGCGACGAGAATATGACGGACCTCGAAAAGTACCGCTTCACGCCCAGCGTTCAGGCAAAAAACGGCGGAAGGGGAATGGGCCGCAACAAGACCGGCGCAAACGGCGGGGATGTGGATGTACGCCTCCCCCCGGGAACTGTCATCATGAATCCCGAAACCGGAGCCGTGGTGGCGGAGATGCTCAAGCACGGACAGCGCACACTCATCGTGCGCGGCGGGCGCGGCGGCCTTGGCAATTCGCACTTTAAAAGCTCCACAAACCAGGCTCCCAGGCAGTTTACCGAAGGCACCGAAGGCGAGGAGGGATATTTCAGACTTGTTTTGAAAACAATAGCGGACGCCGGACTCGTGGGGTTCCCTAACGCCGGCAAGTCCTCGCTTATGAACCTGATAACTTTCGGCCGCCCCAAGGTCGGTTCGTATCCCTTCACGACCCTGCACGTGAATGTCGGCGTAATCGAATATCCCGACACCTACGACCGCCTGACGCTGGCGGATATTCCCGGAATAATCAAGGGCGCCTCGGAGAACAGGGGGCTGGGGCACAAATTCCTGCGCCACATCGAGCGCTGCAAGCTCCTTGTCATCATGCTCGACATGGCTGGGGAGGACGGCCGCAGGCCGGAGGAAGACTATGCGACGCTCCTGCGCGAACTGGAACTTTACGACTCATCGCTTCTCCGGAAGCCGGTGATTGTGGCCGCCAACAAAATGGATGAGCAGGCTGCTGCGGAGAACCTCAAGGAATTTGAAAAGAAATATCCGGGCGTGAAAGTCTATCCCGTATCATGCCTTTCGGAAGAGGGCATTCCGGAGCTCAAGGCCGCCATTTACGAGGGATGCAAGGTTTCCGCCCCATCCTCGGGGCATTTTGAATTCTGACTTGCGCCAATGGACGCCGCCGCCATAGACGATACGATAGCCGCCCTCAGGTGCAACCGCTTCGACGTGCGCTTCGCCGAAAACCGCGATTCGGCACGCGAGATTTTTTTCGGCGAAATCATCCCCGAAGTCCGGCCTGAAACCGTTTCATGGGGCGACTCCATGACAATGCGGGCCTGCGGGATTGTCGACGGGCTTGACCGCATTCCGGGCGTCGCCGTGATACGCACTTTCGACCCTTCGTACGACGCCCGGCAGAAACTTTACTGGCGCCGCCGGGCCATGCTTTGCGACATGTTCGTGACGGGTTCAAACGCCGTGACGCGCCGCGGCCAAATCGTGAACCTCGACATGATTGGCAACAGGGCGGGCGCCATTGTCTTCGGCCCTTCTTTTGTGACGCTTTTCGTCGGCGCAAACAAGATAGTGGAGGACCTCGACGCCGCTTTCAGGCGCGTGCGCGAAGTTGCCGCTCCGCTCAATGCCGCACGGCATGCGCACCTGAAAACCCCTTGCAGCAAGACGGGAAAGTGCATGGACTGCTCCTCTCCCGACCGAATATGCAATTCGTGGACTGTCATTGAAAAATGCCATCCAGCCGGGCGCATAAAGGTAATTCTCATAGGCGAGGAGCTCGGGCTTTAGGCGCAGCTTCCTCCCATTGAGGGGCATGGTTTGCCTCATGCTTTCAAGCTAGTCTCGCCTTGCTGCGCGTAGTAAAATTTGGGGACTGGCATAGATTAGCCCCTCCCGAAATGAGCGGAATACGCTTGCTGCGCGCAATGGAACTGGCATGGTGGGAATTTCCTCCCCTGCAAGCGAATTTCGCAGTAAAATCTTCGACGCATAAGCCATTTATGGCAGGCAAAAATCTCTCCGATACATCCAGCAATATTTTGAATGAAACTTCATGGTCTCTTTTTTTGCATGGGTGCGGTGAGAATGCGGCTTTTTTTCATCAAGGCCGGCGGACTTTTCTCCGCTTTCGGCGTCAGAAAAGAATGGACTTTCATCTCCCGGATTCTATCTTAATTTAACTTTAACTGCTTTTCTCGGCCGCCGTGTTTTGTCATCCCGGCGGCGCCTGCTCGAGTGGCGGAATGGTAGACGCTGCGGACTTAAAATCCGCTGGCCGCAAGGCCGTACGGGTTCAATCCCCGTCTCGAGCACCAACGTACCGTTGGATCTAAGATGCTCGCGCATCTTGGTACGGTGTGCGCCGCCCGGGCGCGGGCGGCTGTGAGTTTATCTCGCCGCATTGCCTGCGGCAATAGCTTGGCGGAGGCAATCAAGAGCGTATTTGATAGTCTTTTTTAATACGTAAAAGAGCGTTCCGTTGGATCTAAGATGCT
>ERZ1026946.92-NODE-92-length-43183-cov-39.194468_pt1 | contig 43183 bp, 33 predicted proteins | sample MGYA00519460_ERZ1026946 | MGnify/ENA primary metagenome ERZ1026946 (study PRJEB26926, sample SAMN06164620) | human gut metagenome | biome: ENVO:00009003; feature: ENVO:2100002; material: ENVO:00002003 | host: Homo sapiens | place: USA | collected 2012 ...
TGCCAAGCTTCGGCACGGCAGCCGCCGCGCCTCTCCCAGTACATACGCATTGCCAAAGGCAATTGCTCGCACCCGACAATCCCGAGGGAAAATCCCAACAGCCGCGGATTCGCCGCGCTCTCGCCTGATTTGCAAAACTCAGTTTGCAGTGGAAATTCAGCATGGCAAAAACAAAGCCGCATAGGCTTCACCTCTCCGCAATCGGCGCACAAAAATGCAAACGGAAACTTTGCGCCCGATAGGCGCGCCCCCCATGCGGCACAAATTTTGCGGGGCGATAAAAAATTCAAGCGGCCTATTTTTTGCGGCGCCGCCCAATAAAATTGGGCGAAAAATCAGGCGGGATATTTCCCGCATAATTCTATGGAAACATTCGGAATGCTAAGCCCGGTTTTGCGCGGCGGCATCTAATGCAAGCGGATAGCAAAAAATATTTATTGATACAATCTAACCTAAAAAATGAGCGACTCCGGCCGCAAAATTAAAGGCGGATTCCGCAATGAAATGCGATTGCAAAAAAACAATCCCGCCATGCCCGCCAATCGCGGCGCAGTAATTTTATCTTTAATTTCTCTCGGGGCATTCTAGTCTGTGCCTGTCCCTTTTTTATTACGCATGCGCATGGGCGCCCGGCATGGCATCCCATGCGGAAAAATCAAACATGGAGCTAAATATGGAAAAGCAGACAAAGACAATCAGGCTCGTCTATCCGCAATGGCAGGGCGGAAATATCGCCCATTGGATAACGGAAGTGAAAGACCCCGAACTGGCATCCAGGGGATATTATCTCGGCGCGCATCTGTTGAACTTTCTCGCTCCGCACAACGGCCAGGAAACATTCACCGTCCCCGTGGCAACCGAAATTTCGGAGCGGAAAATTACAGACGGAGTTATGGACAAGGAGGCCATCGTTTCGCAGACCAAAGCGGCCCTGGATATTCTGCGCGCACAGGCCCCCGACAAGATAGTGACGCTTGGCGGGGACTGCTCGGCAAGCGTTGCGCCTTTCACCTTCCTTGCCGAACGCAACGAAGGCGACTTGGCGATGGTCTGGATTGACGCGCACCCGGACATTACGCTGCCCGGCGATGCATATCCGGGCTACCATGCAATGGCGCTGGCGGCTTGCATGGGCGAGGGCGACAGGCAAATAATTTCGGAACTGCCCGCCCGGATTCCGCCCTCCAAAATCCTGATTGTCGGCCTGCGCGATTGGGAGCGCGATGAAATCAAGGCGCGGCAGAAAGAATACGGCATAAGGCATCTGTCGCCCGAGGACGTGCGGGAGGACAGCCATGCGGTGCGGGAATGGCTGGAATCGTGCGGGGCTTCAAAAGTCGTGGTGCATTTTGATTTGGACGCGCTCGACCCGGCGGAAATCGTCGCCGCAGTCGGCACAGTTCCCAATGGGATGAAAATGGCAGAAGCAGTGCGCGTGATAAACGACATAGCGCAGGAAAAGGAAATAGCAGGGCTGACCGTCGCCGAACCGATGCCGCGCACGGCAATGCGCCTCAAAGAGATGCTTAGCCAGTTGCCTCTGCTTAAATAAAACGCTTCTGCGGAGCGGCAGCCCGCAGAACGCCCTGCCGGTTTGCGCAAAGGCTTGAGGGAAAAGGTTCCGCCCCCTTTTCCCCGGTTTTCTTTTCCCGAAAATAATAGCCGCTCTTCACATTTCTATCCCAACGGCTTGCCCGGATAAGAAAAGCTATGCGGACTTAAGCTTCCGCTATGGCTGCTGACTGCTGCGCTAAAATGTGGAATCTCTTCCAATCTTCACAGTTTAAAAGAGCCGCGCCTCTCATACAGGCTTGCCGGCAAAGTCTGAAGCATGCAAGCGCGGCGGCAGATGAAACCGGCGCCACATTCATGTTTTTCAAAGATTGGGCGCGCGATAAAATTTGGAAAACAGCATCTCCGCCATTCATCCGCGCCCCGGGAAAAACCTGTTGGGTTGAAACGCAATCCGCACAGAATGCGGAAAGCATACGGATGCGCAGCCACGCCGCCCAAGCGCGCCCCCGCAAAAAGCCAAACGCCTCATGCAATGCAAAAGAAAGCGGGAAAAATTTATAGGGATAACGAATTTTAAGCTTTGGATATGGGCTTAAAAGTGGAGATTTCGGCAGATAAAAAGGCATTGGAACGGATTTGCCGCCCCGTATTTGGGCTGAAATTTTCGCGCAGGTTCCGCATATGAAGGAAGATTCTAAAGCGCATTTAATCATGCCCCGGTTTTCGGCCTTCCCCCCTCAATGTGCGCGCAGGCTTGGGAGCGGAAAGTTCCCGCATGGATTTGCAAACAGTTTAAATCGGAGGGCGATACAGTTTCTTCTGCGGTGCGGCGGCGCCCATAGTGGCGGGCGGGAATCCGCATGAATTTCAAAGCCCACATAAGCCGCACTGGCGTACTTTTATTTTCCAATGCGAAACTTCCCGGCTGGTACTGCGCAAGAAAAAATCCGAGAGGGCTCGGGCGCAGAAAAGCCGCGCGGCCTGCGGCCAAAGCTCATACGATGTCAGTTTCCGCGCGCAGCCAGCGCTCCATTTTTTCAAGCAGCGCCGGCGCCGCCGACGCGCCGGCGCCAATTTCAGAAAGCGGAGTGGCTATTATTTTCGAGAACGCTTCGGCATCCCCCGCGCCGAGCGAGCGGAAGAAAGACTCCCTTGCCGGATAGCCCTCCGAGCGCGCGAAAAGATATAGGAATTTCAGCCTCGCGCACGCCCCGTCGCCCCCTGCGGCCAGCGCGTCAAAGGCGGAAGAGACGGCCGAGAAGAGGGCCCCGAAACTTTCGAGATAGCGCGAGTTGCGCAGCACGCATTTTGAAATTTCGCAGGCGTGCAAAAAGGCGTCGTAATCCGCGCCGATGGCCGTGCGCCTCTTTGAGATTTCAAAATCCCTGATAAAAAACATGTCGGACATTTTCGCCTTATCCGCGGCAAAGACCGCCTCGTCGAAAAAGTCAGGAAGCGGGGAGGCTTTTTTTAAAGAGACCCTCCTGCACGCCGCCACCAGCCCAAATTCCGGGGAAAGAAGCCTGTAATGCGCAGTGCTCTCGCCGCGCACCGACTTTTCGAGGACCACAGCCGGAATTTCGCAGTCCACGCCTCAGCGCCCCCCGGAGGAAATTCCGCCGCCCTCCGCGCAGCCGCCCGGACCCTTTGGCTCCCATGCCGGCACGACCGCGCCGAACGAAACGATGAGCTTCATGGCGTCTGATATGGACATGTCCAGATGCCTCACTTCCGAGGCAGGCACCATCATGAGAAATCCGCTTGTCGGGTTCGGCGTCGTCGGGACAAACACGTTCACGACCTCCTCTCCGGTGACGGCCTGTATCTCACCGCGCCCGTCGCTTGTAAGAAAGCCGACCGAGTAGATTCCCGCGCGCGGGAACTCGATGAGGACCGCGCTCTGGAAAACGGCCTTCTTCTGTTTTGAAAAGGTGTCGACAATCTGCTTTACGGTCTTGTAAATCGTGTTTGCGAGCGGGATTTTGGAAATCACGGCCTCCGAGAGCCCTATGGCGATGCGCCCGAAAAGAAAACTCGAAAAATACCCTATGAGCGTGATGAAAGCCAGGACGACAAGCGTCGAAAAGGTGTTCATCACCCCCTTGCCGAAAGCCGAATCCAGAAAGGCGGAGTCGAGGCTCCCGAATACCGGCACAAATATAAGCTCCGTGACAGGCGCCCCCAGCGTGCGCACGAGCCACATTATGAGAAACACCGTGACAGTTATCGGGAGGACGACAAAGACCCCCGCCAAAAGCGAATTTCTGAGAGACTTTAGCATTTTTTCAAGCATTGAAATGGAAGACCGGCCTGCGGAAGGCCGCCCTGATTATCCCGAGGGCCTCGGCTTCCGCCGCCCGCATTTTTGCGGCGTCCTCCGGGGCTATATCGTCCACGCCCGCCAGATGGAGCATGCCGTGGGCGACATAGAGGCAAAGCTCCTCGTCCGGGGTGTTGGAATACCTTGCGGCCATGTCCAGGGCCCGCTCCGCGCTCACGCATATTTCCCCGGCAAACCCGTCCGCAGGGTCCCCCTCGAAGGTGATGACATCCGTGCGCGTCGGGTCCGACAAAAATTCGGCGTGAATGCCCGCGATTTGCCCGTCGTCCATGACGGCCACCGAAAGCGTCCCCGCAGGCGCGCGCAAGCGGGCGGGCAGGCGCTCGTCAAGAACCCTGACAAGCCGCGCGAGGCGCTCCCGCCTGAAAGACACAAGCGAGCTCATGTTGCACGACTGTACTTCCCTCGGGGTGTTCAAAACATGTCCTCCACCCTTTTCAGGGAATCCGCGACGTCGGCCTCGTCCACCCTGGGATTGATTTCAAGGGTGAATATCTGCGAGGCCGGGTCGAAATATTTCTTCACTAGCGAAAAGTCTATCGAGCCCTTCCCTATGCCGCGATGGTCGCGGCACGAGTCCGTGCAGTCGTGCAGGTGCCACCCGCAGACGAGGCCGCGCAGCGAGTCGAGGAAAGCCTCCAGGTCTATGACCCCGCGCAGGCTTTTTATCTGCGCGTGCCCGATGTCTATCCAGGCCCGGACGTTGGAGAGCGACGAACACTCCCGCGCGAAATCCGCAAACATCGTGTCAAACGGCAGCTCCGCGAATCCGTCGCGGTTTTCCACGCCTATCAAGACCCCCTTCTCGGAAAACTTTTCGTTTGCAAGCTTCAGGTTTTCCATGATGCGCCCGTGCGCCGCGGCGGCCTTGCGCTCCGCCCCCGCCACAAATTTCCGCAGGGACGATGCGTACGCGGCACCGGCGTCCACCAGTTTTTTTTCGGCATCGGCGGCTCCGCCTTCCAGTGCCCCCTCCCCTTCCGCGTTCCCGGCGCGCGCAGCCTCCACGGCTTCGCGGGCCTCGCGGAGCCTTTCAAAGCGCGAAAGCAGCCCGCCGACGGGATTGAAAAAGAAGTACGACAGCGCCCCCGAATGCATCACCATGCGCCCCGCCCCGACGGACTCGGCCAGGGCGAGCGTGTTGAGCGTGTGGCGCATCCAAAGGTCGGATTCGCGCCGCGAAGACGTTGCGGGCGAAAACAGGTTCGGGGCCGGCGCCTGGGCGAAGGGCGGAACCGGGCAGAAATTGTGGAGGGAGGCGACCTTTACCACGCCCTCCCCCGCCGCGCGCATTATGCCGTCCACCATTCCCACCGTGGTCGAATGCCCTAGCTCCACGTACTTAAAGCCGTACTCGGCCGCCTTGCACATCATCTCGTATCCGTCGGAGATGCGGCGGTGGAAATAGCTTGTGGAAAGCGTTATGACGGGGTCTTGTGCCATGTTTTCAAAGGAAACCCATTCGCCCCCCAAAAATCAACAATATACTTGGCCTGCGGGAAGCGGAGCGGGCCTGTGCGAGGCGCGGGAACCCCTGTATCGGAACATTTTGCATCCCATAAAGTTGCAAACTACGGATTCGCCGCCCCGCCGCGCCCGCAGGCTGAAATTACGATTACGTTTATGTCTGCCGGGGAGACGCCCGATATTCTGGAGGCCTGCCCCACCGTCGATGGCCTGAACTTCGCAAGCTTCTGCGCAGCTTCGATGCGCAGGCCCTTCAGCTTCATGTAGTCCGTATTCTCAGGGATTTTAACGTTTTCAAGGCGGTCCATTTTCGCTATCTGCCGGAGTTCGCGCTCCAGGTATCCGCCGTATATCACGCGGTAGAGAATCTCCTCCCGCGCCCCGTCCGAAAGCTCCCCGAAGCCCTCCGGCATGGGGCCGGAATAGCCCTCCCCTTCGCGCTTCAGCGCGGCGCCCTCGCGGGAATTTTCCAGCGCGGCGGTCCATTTGGCGACGTCCGCGGCCTTTTTTGCGATTTTTGCGGCCCGGCCTTCTCCCAAAAGCCCGTACTTTTTGGCATGGGCAAAGAGGCGTATTTCCGCGCTCGAATGGTTGAGCAGGAGGCGGTATTCGGCGCGGCTTGTGAACATGCGGTAGGGTTCCTGCGTTCCCTTTGTCACCAGGTCGTCGATGAGGACGCCGATGTAGCTTTCGTGGCGCCGGAGGACGAGCGGCTCAAGGCCGAGGACGGACGCCGCCGCGTTTATGCCCGCGACGAGCCCCTGCCCCGCCGCCTCCTCGTAGCCGCTGGTGCCGTTTATCTGCCCGGCGCAGAAAAGGCCGGCGACAACCCGCGATTCGAGCGTAGCAAAAAGCTGCGTCGGGGGCGCGTAGTCGTACTCCACCGCGTAGGCGGGGCGGGCGACCCTGGCGTTTTCCAGGCCGGGGACGGTGCGGATTATCTCAAGCTGCACGTCAAGCGGCATGGAGGTGGAAAGGCCGTTTATGTACCACTCGTCGCAGAAGCGCCCCTCCGGCTCCAGAAAAAGCCTGTGGCCCTCCTTGCCCGCGAACCTCACCACCTTGTCCTCTATGCTCGGGCAGTAGCGCGGTCCCACCCCCTCTATTTTGCCGCCGTACATGGCGGATTTTTTCAAATTTGCGCGGATGACCTCGGCGGTGCGCCCGTTTGTGGAGGTTTCGTAGCAGGCCGCCTGGTTTTTGCCGAACCCTTCAAAACCGGCCCAGTTCGACTGTTCCACGTGGAACAGCCCCCCCTCGCGCGTGTCGTAGAACGCGAAGAGCCGGGGTTCCGGATCGCCCTTCTGGACGGCGCACTTTGAAAAGTCTATCGAGGAGCCCAGGATGCGCGCCGGAGTCCCGGTCTTGAGCCTTCCGAGCTCTATTCCGCACTCCCTCAGGCTTCCGGAGAGCAGTTTTGAGGAAAAGTCCCCCATCCTGCCGCCTTCCGATGTCTCGTGGCCCACATACAGGAGGCCGCGCAGGAAGGTGCCGGTCGTGATTACGACCCTTTCCGAGTAAAACGACGCGCCCAGGACCGTGCTCACCCCGCGGACGCGGCCGTCCGACACGATGAGGCCGGAAACCTCCGCCTGAAAGAGGTCCAGGTTCGGCTGGCGCTCAAGGACGCTTTTCATGCGGAACTGGTACGCCTTTTTGTCGCACTGGGCGCGGGGCGCGCGGACGGCGGGCCCCTTGGAGGCGTTGAGCACCCTGAACTGGATGCCCGTGGCGTCGGCGTTCAGGGCCATTTCGCCGCCCAGAGCGTCTATCTCGCGCACGATATGCCCCTTGGCGAGGCCGCCTATCGCGGGATTGCAGCTCATCTGCGCAACCGTGTCCAAGTTTCCGGTGAGAAGCAGAGTCGGCACGCCCATGCGGGCGGAAGCGAGGGCCGCCTCCACCCCGGCATGCCCCGCGCCGCAGACAATCACTCCGTATGGTTCCTTTTCGCCCAATTTAAGCATCCGCCAAATCTTGCACACGGGAAGACGCTTTCAAGCATAAATTTGCATGCAAAATGCGCGTAAAAGCGGACGCCCCTTCCCGCGTCCAAAAGCACTCTCTGAAATAATCAAAAAAATCAGGCCGCATTTCGCGGTGCATTCCGCCGACACTCACCCTCCGCGTAGAGTTTCAATTCAGAATCCGTTTTCTTATCTGCGCCAGACCCAGCGCAAAAAGTCCGGCAAAAAAACCTGGCGGGAAATTTCAGGGAAAAAACAGAGGGAGCACAGACAGGAAACAAATCATAAAAAAGGCCAAAAAATATTCTCCGGCTCCAAAAAACTGGCAATCTCATTCGTTTGAGAATTTACCAAAACGACCTCGCCCAAGCAAGGATATGAAAAACGAGAAAAACGACCTTTAAAGGGCATTTTTTAGTCTTTTTCCAAATTAAAAAAGCGAAAAAATGCAATTTTTGGCGAATAGCCCCCCCTATCCGACAAAAAAAATGAAAAGAAAGAGGCAAAAGCACAAACAGAGTTCCGCGCACGCAAGGCACTAGGATAAAAAAAAGAAAACAAGGCAAAAAGCCCCGCGAGCACTAGAGCCATATGTTCCACATGGAACATTTCACGCCCGCGAGGTAGCGTTAGAGGCGTACGCGGCGATAGAAGGCGCGTTGAGCCGCAGCGCGAAGCTGCACCAGCGCATGCTCGTGGCCCGTGCGTTTTCGGAATATGCCCTTGCCGGAGGGTTTCCCGATGCGCGCGGGCGTTTTTTGGAGATGGTGGACGGATTTGAGAAGCTTCGCGGGGCGGACGGATTTTTCCCCGCAGAGGGGAACGCCTCCATGCGCGAAAACGCCCTCATGATGAGTCTTTTTGCCAGGGCCGCGGCCCTTGGGGCAGATGGGTACGCAGACGCCCTGTGGAAGCTTTCGGAGGCCGTAAGGGAAAAGATGGACGAAAAGAGCATCACCCCGGCCCTGCTCCGCTTCGCAGGCGGCCGCAGCGGAAGGTCCGAGGCCGCGGCGCTCGACTGCGCTCTCCTCATAAGGGGATGGCTGGACGCCTATTTCGCAACGGGGGAAGGGGAGTACCTCCGGCTGGCGGCAAAGACTTTCGACAAGTTCGACTCCGAGTTCGGGGACCCGTCAACCGGGGCCTGGTTCGGCAATTCCTCAGGGTCGACCTTTTCCGAATCACTGCGCTACCGCGACTCCTCCGACGGGGACTGGCCCTCCGGAATAGGGGAGGGCGCCCAGGCAATCGCCGACATGTCCGCCATGCGCGGCGAACAGCCCGAACGGCTCTTCCGCATCCTCTCGCCCGCAAACGCGGCGTTTTTCGCATTCAAGTTCCCGGAGCGGGCCTCGCTGAAGCTCTCCATGTTTGAAAACCCGATGCTGCTCATAAAACAGCAAAAAACCCCGCCAAACGGCGGGGCTTTCGGGCGGCCCTAGTAGCGGTATATGTCGCTCTTGTAAGGCCCCTCGACCGGAACCCCGATATACTCGGCCTGCTCCTTTGTGAGCGTCGTAAGATGCGCGCCTATCCTTTCAAGATGAAGGCGCGCAACCTCCTCGTCCAGACGCTTGGGAAGCGTGTACACCCGGTTCTCGTACTTGCCGCGGTTCTTCCAGAGGTCTATCTGCGCAAGCGTCTGGTTCGCAAAGGAATTGCTCATCACAAACGACGGATGACCCGTCGCGCACCCAAGATTCACCAGCCGGCCCTCCGCCAAAAGATAGAGGCTCTTCCCACCGGGAAACGTGTACTTGTCCACCTGCGGCTTTATGCGCAACCGCTCTATGCCTAGTCTCCGACCCCGCAAAAAGGCAAAAACTGCGCCAAAATATCCCGAAAATCACAAAGGCCGGGGCCCCACAAAAACAAAAAGGGCTGCCATAGATTATAACGCCCCTAAAAAACGAAAAATCAGGCGGCGTTTCGCGGCAGATCAGGCGGACATTCCCTCACCGTGTAAAATTCCATCCCCCCCAAGCCGCTTTCCTTTCCCTTGCCGATGCCAGGCCCCCAAAAAAATAGGATGCCGCATTTCAGCCTGCGATAGCCAAGCTTTATCTTTAACGCATTTTTCCCTCCAAAATCCGAAACTTGCCGCAGAAATTGGATAACGGGTAAAATCGGGAATGACAGGAAAAATCTGTCATATGAAAAATGGGGCAGGGCGAACCCCTTAGCCAGATTCCGCAAGAACAGGTTTACAAAGCCTGCATGAATGCCCGCAGAAAATGCCGGCCCAAACATAATGCGCCTATATGGAAAAATCAAATGGCGCAATTTAAGAGGCGGGCGCAGGCGGGAATTCCCCCCGCGCAATCGGATTTCGCGGGAAACACCGTCTCCATTTTCGCATTTGTATAATGCAAAAATAGATGAAGCCTTTTTGAGAAAACTCGGCGGAACTTTCCATTTACACGTTAGAAATTTGACGGCAAAATTCATCCACTCCAGCCAGTCTGGGGTAAAAATGAATGCGGGAATAAAAACAGCCTTCCCGCATGCCACACATCATTCAGTTTTTCTGCGATGCCAGAAGCATGGGAAGGCATTCTTATAAAAATACAATATATTGAATACAAATTAGTTATATAAAAAAGAATGGACTGGCATAGATTGAAATTTCCCGAAAGAAATGAAAAATCAGGCGGTATTTCGCGGCAGGCTGGTCGGGATTTTTTCTCATCGCACAAAATTTCATTCCAGAATCCGCTTTCAGTGTCCTTATCCATGTCAGGCTCAAAATTAAAATTGTAAACATAAGTCCCCTTCGTTCCAAAAGGTTTGATAAGCCGCAAAAACCCGCCAGAAGTCGCTAAAATAGGAATGCTGCGAGCGGTTTAAGTTTTCGGGATTGATTTGAGAAAACATCGCCGTCCGGTCCGATAATCTGTAAAAAAATCGAATGTTTTAGGAAAAAACAGGACTTGGCGCGGAAAATAATATTGGCCGCTTGCGCAAGACGGACTGCCCGTAATTGCGTTACGTGAGATGCTGGAATATATCCAAATATCAAGCCCTTTTCCTTCAAATGTTCGATTCTTTTCCTCAAACCTTCGCGATGCGATACACCTCTTTAGCCATATTCTTTGCTCCGTTATCAAAAGGGGAGGGGAGTATTCCGAAAAAATTTATGAGAGGCGATGTCGTTTTGCAGACGGTCGGAACAAGGCTTCATAAAAAATACATTTTCCCCACTGCAACTTTTATCCGCAAATGAAATATTTTTGGAAATAGTACGAATAACAATATCCCAAAAGGGGTGAAAAATCGCACAATGCCGTTTCATGGATTGGACGGATTCTGTATTCCTTCCCATAAAGAAATTCCACCGCAAAATACAAATTTAATTTCCCCCAATCTGCCCATTCAAAAGCCCGAACAATGGGAAAGACGAATAATCCTAAGAAAACCGACAAGCGGACGCGCGCGCCTTGCAAGCAGAAAGCTGCCCGCAATTTTTACAATGAGGCGCAATCGCGGAATTGGAGGAGCGACTGGGGATAGGTAAGAATCAATCTGTTAAATTTCCATCGCAAAAATAAAATCCGCCGCTTTTAGACATACTTAAAAATCCGCACACATTTCGCCTTAACCTTCCCGGCTTCCTTCGGCGGCGCCCGCGCCATGCGAGAATAAAGGCAATGCAATTCGATGCGTTATAACTTCATGCCCGGTTCTTTTTCCATCAGACAAGGCGCTATTTTACAGAAAAAATTTTAAAAAATAATGTGGAGAAAACTCCTCAAAATTTCACTTCATCTCCCGGCGCCGGGCAAAAATTTTCCAAGCTCAATTTAGGAAAACAAGCCGCCCCAAGTCATCAATCACTTCACTATCTTCTACGTCGCTTTCTGCTGCGCAAAATTTCCAATCCCGCATTTTAAAAGAGTCTGAAACAGGTGATAAAAGGGATTGTGATTCCGGGAACTGAATTTTTAGTAAAGATGGCAAACCCGCATGGCTTGCCGCGAAATGCCGCCTGTTTTTTAGTTTCTTCCGTGGCATTGCAATCCGTTTAAGTCCCAATAAAAATTGGCCGGGATTTGAATGTCCGGAGCAAAAAAAAGCGCCCCGAGAAGGGGCGCAAATCGACGGAATCTGAAGCAAAGGGGCTATTCGTCCTTCTTCTCTTCAGGCTCGATGATTGACGTGGCTTCGGATTTCTCCTCAATGTAGGCTTCGCCCTCGTCAACCGAAGGCACGTCCGGCGCAATTTCCGGCTCGCCTTCAGCCTGAATCTGCGCGTTTTCGGCTTCCGCAGCGTCGATTTCTTCCGCCTCGCTGCGGCGCGGCTTTTCGGAAATGATGGGTTCATCCTCCACGCCGAGCACTATGGATTCCGCGTCGGAAGCTATCGTCTTTGAAGACTTTTCCTTGGGGCGCGGCAGGCGCGGATTGGCCTGAAGCGTCGAATCCGCGTACTCAACCACGTAGCCTTCCGAAATGAGCCACAAAAGTTCGTTTGAAACGTCTTTTAATTTTGAAACTGTCTCCTGGCTGAGTTCCGGAACAGGCTCGAGGGCGACCGGCGCCGAAACTTCCCCGCCTTCGCTCTGCTTTTTGTGCTCCTCGGCGAGCGGGGCCGCCTTGGAAGCGCCCTTCGGGGCCTTGAGGCCGAGGTATAGGTAGGGCAGGTCGGCGGCTTTCACGGCCTGGTTTGCCGTGATGAAGTCGAATATCTTCTGCGGGAGGTCGGAGAGAGAGTCGCCTTCGAGGAGGAACTTGCGCTTCACAGCGCTCACAAACGCAAAGCCCTTGCTGCCGCGCTTGTAAATTGTAAACCCGGCCCTGCGGAGCCTGCCGCGGAGATTGTTTGCCGTGATTATCGGGAAGCGCTTCTGCTTGGACCATGCCGCCTCGAGATTGCGCCTTATGCGCGACGAGAACGGGAGCTTTGAAATGTCGGCGCCGTGCATGCGTACCTGCTCGTAGGTCTTTACGAGTTCGCCGCCCTTCTGCTCGACTATGTATGCGCAGGCGGCTTCGCGGGTTTCAAAGACGGTTTCGGAGTCCTTTAGCCTGTAAACCTCGCGCTTTTTCATAAGTTCCAGCCATTCCGCGATTTTTTCTTCGTCACGCACGGTCTCTATCGAAGCGAGGAACTTTTCATAAGGCATATTCGGATACTTCTGCGCGTGGTATTCGCGGATGTATTCGCCGTACTTGTGCCAGTTGGGGGCGCCGAGAAGGTCTCCGCTTAGCGAGCACCTGTTGACGACCTGGAAGGCTCCCTTGGGGGCTTCCGCCTCAACTTCGGCCTTTTCAAAAAGTTCGCCCATCCAATGGTCAACCGCGCATTTTTTCGCCTCTTCCTCCGTTTCAAAGGGAAGGTTCATGGGCTGGGCGCAGTAAAGTGGCTTCGTGACGCCGTCCGCTTCGGGAAGATTTTTTGCAAGAATCACAAACCTTTCGGGCTTTTCAAGGACGAGCTCGGCTATGTCGAAAAGCTGGTAGGTGCGCTTGAGGTGCTTCATCACGTCGGCAAGCTTTGCAAACGGGGCGTCTTCGGGATAGAAGAGGACTTCCATTGTGAAGACGAAGGGCGCCTTCTTGAGCGGGGGCTTGCGGAATCCGCCCTTTTGGCCCTGCTGGCGTTCGCCAGGTTTGCCTTCGCCGCGCCCGTCGGGCCTGCGGGGGCGCCTGTCCGACTTGGAAAAATCGCGGTCGGCCGGGCGGCGGAATTCGCGCTTTCTGAATTCCCCGTCCGCGCGGTCCCTGAATTCGCGCTTTTTAAACGGCCTGCCGCCTTCGCCCCTGGGCTCGAACTTTCCCGTGTTCGTGCTGGGCGACCACGCAGTCGAAAACTCGAGGTTTGCGAGCTCGCTGAGGTCTATTGGCTGGTTTTTGGGTGTGTGTTTATCGTCGGACATTTTATTGTTGATTTGCTTGTAATTTGAAGCTTACAGATTTTGTGAATACTTCAAACTGTTTTTTCATATTTTTAAGCCGAACCCCCGTTCATCCGCGCGCTGCGGAACGTATTTTGAGGCACGAATCGATGAGCCCTTCGAGCTCCGACAGGGGAAGCTGCGTGGCGGAATCCGATATTGCCTTTTCCGGCTCCGGATGCGTCTCTATAAAAAGCCCGTCCGCCCCGGCCGCGACGGCGGAGCGCGCGAGGAGGCTGACATACCTGCGCTCTCCGGAACTCACGCCGTCCCCGGCGCCCGGAAGCTGCACGGAATGCGTGGCGTCGAGAATCACCGGGCACGAATTTTCCGCCATTATCGCAAACGAGCGCATGTCGACTACGAGGTTCTGGTAGCCGAACGAAGCTCCGCGCTCAGTCTGCCATATTTCCGCAGCCCCCGAATCGCGGAGCTTTGAGACCACATACTTCATTTCGTACGGGGAAAGGAACTGGCCCTTTTTGACATTCACGGCCCTGCCGGTCTTTGCGGCAGCCGCGAGAAGGTCGGTCTGGCGGCAGAGAAAGGCGGGTATCTGAAGGGCGTCGCAGACTTCCCCCACGGGGGCGCACTGCGACGGCTCGTGGACGTCGGTTATGACTTTTAGCCCGAACTCCCGGCGGACGCCTGAGAGTATCTTCAGGCCCTCTTCCATGCCGGTGCCGCGCTGGCTTTTAACGCTGGTGCGGTTCGCCTTGTCAAAGCTCCCCTTGAAAAGCACAACGAGGCTGTCCCTGAATTTTTCAGCGACCGAAGCCACGCGCTCGGCCACGCGAAAGCTCAGCGTGCTGCTTTCGAGGGAGCAGGGGCCCGCTATTAGCAAAAATTTGTCATTTTTAAAAATCATCTTTTATATCGATAGCATGTTTGCAGGAAAAAGCCAATTATATAAAGCCCGGCTGAAAAATCGCGCAATGCCGCGGCAAACCCCGGACTCTCAAACCGCCAGCCGGGGCTTCACAACCCCTTCGACCACGGTTTCCGCCCCCCGAAATATTTGAAATGAAGCAGGCGTTTGCCTTCGTAGTTCAAATCCCCGAAAAAATCGTCCAGCTTCATTTCGGCGTCCGGAAAAATTCCGGAGTCCGCAAGCCCGCCCTCAAGCTCGCCGCCCTTGAAATATATGACGCCGTTTTCGAGAGTGCCGGCCTTTCCGGGACGGATGGATTTTTTCACGAAATCGAGGAACATCGGCAGCGCGCAGACGCTCCTTCCCGTCGCATAGTCGAACTTCTCCTTCGTCTCCTCGATTCTCGCATGCCTTGCACAGGCGTTTTCAAGGCCGAGCGAAACCGCCATGTCCGCTATTGCGGCAATTTTCTTGCCGACACCGTCGAACATCGAAATTTCCGCCTGCGGCCACGCTATCGCCATGACTATCCCGGGAAGCCCGCCCCCGGTTCCAACGTCGGCTATCCTGGCGCCCGGAGCCGGAGTGAAGAATTTCGATATGGAAAGGCAAAACGCGACATGCCTGTAAGCTATGTCGTCCTCGTCCTTTCTCGATATAAGGTTTACGCGGGAATTGGTTTCCTTGAGAAGCGAGGCGAAAAGCAGGAGCTTTTCCCTGACAAACGGAGAAAGTTCCGGAAACTTCGCAAAAATTTCTTCAATGGGGCGCATAACAGCCTGCAAATCGATATGAAAACGCGCATTTTACGCGCCTGGACTTCCTAAAACCGGATTTCTTTGCAAAATCCACCCTTAAAAAATCGAAACGCCGCCCAATCAGGCAAATATTTCACCCTTCAAAAAGAAATTGGCTATCTCGCGCTCCGCCGATTCCGCGCTGTCGGAGGCGTGGGCGATGTTGCGGCGCATATCCTCGCCGAAGTCGCCGCGGATGGTGCCCTTTTCGGCCTTCGCAGAATCCGTGGGGCCAAGCATTTCGCGCGCCCTCGAAATCGCGTTTTCGGCCTGGAGAATGCATATTACCACGTTCCCGCTCGTCATGAATTCGACGATTTTCGGAAAGTACGGCTGGTCAACGAGGTGGGCATAGTGGCGCCTCAGGATTTCCTCGTCAAGGCGCGCCATTTTGCACGCGGCCAAATCGAATCCGTTTTTGAGGAACCTGTCCAGAATTTCGCCCTCCAGTTTTTTTTGGACGCAGTCCGGCTTGAATATGATAAGCGTTCTTTCCATGTATTTTGGGGTTTGTGGATTTATATTTTTTTGCCTGTCTTAATTTCTCCCACCAAAGCGCCGTTTTTTCAAGCAAAAACGCCCCGGAAATGCCTTGTTTAAAAGCGTTTCAGCGCCAAACCCGGCTTTGGAAGAGCGCATCTGCGAAAAAGCGCGCGATAAGCGGATAAAAACAAACGCCCTAAAGCCTCTGTCAACAAACTGACAACAACATGAAAATACCCTCCGCACAATTTCGCAACAAGACAGGATTTTCCACCAAGGCGCCGAAACCCATCGGAAAGGCGGGGAGTTGTTGATTTTGAAAAAAAGCCTATTGCGCTTTTATAAAGCAATTTGCAAAGTTATGCACATATTGTCAGCCAATATGGAATATATAAGAGATTTTAATTTGTTTTTATCTATATATAAATTCCACACCCGCCCAAAGGCCCTGAAACCTGGCGCCCCTTACAAATGCAGAACCTTAAACGGGGGCTTTTATTTCGCCAAAGCCGTTTTGCGCAAGGTTCCAATCCCATTGGCGCGCCTTTTTCAATTTTGCTTTTTATGAGACTTTAAAGAAAGCGTGAAAGCGGGCGGAGTTCCCATTTTAAAGCCAAGTTTAGCGCCTGTGCAAGATTTCGGGACGGGCGTATGGCTTAAAACAAAAAACCCCGCCTTGAAAGCGGGGTTTGAGCATTTTTTCCTTGCGGTTAGCGGTTTTCGTAACGCTGCCTGAGCATATTGTTGAAAGCGGAAATCTTGCGCTTGCGGCGCTTCACTTCGCAGGGCTTTTCAAAGTACCTCTTCTGGCGCACGTCGCGGATGATGCCTTCGCGGTCTATCTTCTTCTTGAGACGACGCAGGGCCTTTTCCATCGCTTCACCTTTGCGCATTCTTACTTCTACTGGCATGACTTTTTCACCACCTTCCGCTTCAAAAAATAAAAACCTTTTCCAATTTTGAAAAAGGGATGATGAGTTTCCGCTTTTTTGCGGCGCGCGTCAAGCATTTTAATTCGCCCATTGCCGCGGAAAAATTTTTTTACGAAATATGTTGCCTTTGAAATGCGTTTAGAAGATTAGGTATTCCCCGAACATGAAGTATATTTTTATCACAGGCGGCGTAGTTTCTTCGCTGGGCAAAGGGCTGACTTCCGGCGCGCTCGGGGCGCTTTTGGAGACCCGCGGGCTGAAGGTCAGAATCCAGAAATTCGACCCGTACCTCAACGTGGACCCCGGCACCATGAGCCCGTTCCAGCACGGCGAAGTGTACGTGCTCGACGACGGGGCGGAAACCGACCTCGACCTTGGGCACTACGAGCGCTTTACAAGCGGGGTCCTCAGCCGCTTCAACAACCTCACTTCCGGACAGGTGTACGAATCCGTCATCCAGAAGGAGCGGAGGGGGGACTACCTCGGGAAGACCGTGCAGGTCATTCCCCACGTCACAAACGAGATAAAGGCCAGGCTCTACGAGGCAAGCAGGGATGTTGACGTGCTCATAACGGAGCTTGGCGGAACCACCGGGGACATCGAGGGGCTCCCGTTTTTGGAGGCCCTCAGGCAGTTTTCCCTGGAAGTTGGCAAGGAGAACGTGCTTTTCATACACGTTACCCTCATACCCTACCTGAAGGCCGCCGGCGAGCTAAAGACGAAGCCCTCCCAGCAGAGCGTCGCAAAGCTCCGCGAAATAGGCATACAGCCGGACATACTCGTGTGCCGCACCGAGCACCCGATAACCCCCGACATGCGCCAGAAGCTTTCGATGTTCTGCAACGTCGAGCTCAAAGCCGTGATAGAGGAGCAGGACGTTGAAACCTCGATATACGAGCTTCCGATGGCGCTGGCTTCCGAAGGCATGGACCAGCTCGTGGTCGACAAGCTCCGCATACAGGCCCAGCCCAGCGACATGTCCAACTGGAACGACATCGTCCGCAAGATAAAATTTCCCAAAAAGCACGCGAAAATCGCTGTTGTAGGCAAGTATATAGACCTTCAGGACGCGTACAAATCCATATACGAGGCTCTGGCACACGCCGGCATAGGCAACGACTGCAAGGTCGACATACTCAGGGTTGATTCCGAGGACATCGAGCGCGACGGCGCCGAACAGTACCTGAAGGGCGTGGGCGGCATACTGATACCCGGCGGATTCGGCGACCGCGGGATAGAGGGCAAAATCCTCGCGGCAAAGTACGCCCGCGAAAACGGGATACCGTATTTTGGCATATGCCTTGGCATGCAGATTTTGGTAATAGAGTACGCCAGGAACGTTCTGGGCCTCGAAGGGGCAAATTCCATGGAGTTTGACCCCGATACACGCTTCCCCGTAATTTCAATGATGGAGGAGCAGAAGCACCTCGTGGACAAGGGCGCCACCATGCGTCTGGGCGCGTACCGCTGCGAGCTTTCGGAGGGGTCCCTCGCCTTTGAAGCCTACGGCAAAAAGGAGATAAGCGAACGCCACCGCCACCGCTATGAATTCAACAACGACTACCGCGAACAGCTTTTGAAGTCGGGCCTGAGAATAGGCGGCATCAATAAGAAGCGCGATCTCGTGGAGATAGCGGAGGTTCCGAACCATCCGTGGATGGTGGGTGTGCAGTTCCATCCGGAATTCAAGTCAAAGCCGCTGGTCCCGCATCCGCTCTTTATGGAATTTGTAAAAAATTCCGTTAGAAAAGACTGATTTTAAGCGTTTTTTCATTTGAAAGGCTCCGTGCGGCATTTGTCTTGCGGAGCCTTTTTCATGCATTTGCAGAAACCCTCCCGGAACTTGCATGGATTTTTTTATGGCTCTGGCGCAGATGAGGGAAGGGGAGGCGGATTCTTAAATGAAATTTTATGCGGATGAGGAAAGCCCGCCCGGCCTGCCGCGAAACGCCGCGCGCTTTTCGTTTCTTTCCGGGCATTCTAATCTATTCTAAGTGCATTTTTATTGTGCGGCGGTTAAATTGGCTTGCGCGGCGCTTTTTGGCATTGCCTGAAATGATTTGGGCGGAGGCATCCCGTCTGCCGGCACAATTCTTTTCCGCCTGAAAATGGGAGCGAAGCCGGTTCCCTCCGTTGTCCTGCGCGGCTTTAAGTTGAGATTCAGTCCGGCATTTGCCGCCGCTTTAAGCGCCCGGCTTTGCCGCAGCCAGCAACTCTGGCGGCCCGGATGCCCCTGGCGCATTTTATTTCAAATACGCCTTGCAAAGGGGCTTCCGGGAGACGGCCGGAATTTTCCCGGGCATTGCGCGCCGCGCTTTCAGTCTTCAATTTCCAGTAAAAACGGCTGCTGGGCCCGGATTACGGCGCGGTTTTCCAAAGTTTTTAAGGCTTTTTCCGCGTCTGAAAACGCGTCGGGAATGAGCGCGGAGCGTATTTTTGCAAACGGCGTCCCCGAATACGAGAGCGAAACAAGCATTTCCCCTATGGTGGGGTTTGCCGGATACTGCTCGACTTCGGCGTCTTTGGCCGACTCCATTCCGGCTTCTCTGGCGCAGATTTCAAGCGCGCTCGAAAGGCCGCCTATTTCGTCGAAAAGCCCCGTCCCCTCGACGGCGGAGGCCAGCCAAACGCGCCCTTCGGCGAGCTTTTGCACCTCTTTTGCGGGCATTTTCCGGCCGGAGGCCACAGTGTCTATGAATTTTTCGTAAGTGGCGTCAACGAGCCTTTGGATTGCCGCCTCCTCCTCGGCGTTTAGGGGCCTTGAAAACGAATCCATGTCGGCGAATTTTGAAGTGCGCACGCCGTCGAATGTAATCCCGAAGCCGGATGCGAGCTTTCCCCCGGAAAGCTTCATGCCGAAAACGCCTATTGAACCGGTCAGCGTGTTTTGCTGGGACACTATTTTGGTCGCGGCCGACGCAATCCAGTACGCCCCGCTTGCGGCCGAAGCCCCGAACGAGGCGACGACCGGCTTCTCTGCGGCCAGAAGCTCGATTTCGCGGCGTATCTGCTCGCTTGCGTATGCGCTTCCGCCGGGGCTGTCTATGCGCAGCACAACTCCCCTTATCCCGTCGTCGTCGCGCAGCGAGCGTATGAGCGGGCAGTAGAATTCTGACGACACCGCGCCGGATTCCCGCGCGAACCCGTCCACGATTTCGCCCGAAAGGTAGAGGATTGCTATGGCGTCGCCCAATCTTGGCTTTGCGCCGCCGAACGCGTTTTGCTCCGCAGGGTAGGACAGGAGGTCGGTCTGGCGGAATGAGCCGATGGACGGGTCGTCGCCTGCGATTTCCGACATTTTCGATATGAATTCGTCGCGGTATGCGGCGACGTCGGCAAACCCCGCCTTCACGGCCTCTTCAGCCGTCATTATTCCCTTTTTGTCCGCAGCCGCTTCCAGGTCTTCCAGCGGGATTTCGCGTGCTGACGAAATTTTTTCGAGGATGTTGCGCCAAATTCCGGAGGCTATTTCGGCTGCGGCCTCCCTGCTTTCCGGCGACATTTTGTCGGAGGTGAAGGTTTCGCCGAAGCTCTTGTATTTCCCAGCCTTTATGACTTGCGCGTCCACGCCGTACTTTTTCAGGGCGTTGCCGAGAAAAACGCCGTTTAGCGCCACGCCCCTGAACTCGAAGTCGCTCATGGGGTTTATGAAAATCTCGGTCGCGGCGCTTGCCAGATAGTAGTCCTTGAGCGTCGGGTTTTCGAGATAGGCGAACACCGGCTTTGCGGACTCCCTGAAATATTCCAGATGCGCCCGGAGCTCCGAAGCCTGCGCGAGCGTCGTGCCGGAGCCCGAAAACGAGCCTTTGAGGATTATGCCTGAAACCGCGTCGTCGGAGGCCGCCTCAATTATTCTGGAGCATGCGTCGTATATGCTGAGGCCCTTTCCTCCGTCGAGGAGCAGGGCGGAAAACCTGTCCGTGGAAGTTGGCGCCTCCGCGATTGGGGCGGAGAGGTCGACTACCAGAAAGCCGCCTGAAAACGGGGCCTGTTCGGCGCGCCTTGCGCCGTTTATCGCCGTTGAAATCCCCGCGAGGCTTGAAACGAAAAATATGATGGCCGACGCCGCGCATCCGCACCCGGCGGCCATTCCGCAGCAGCTTGCCAGAACCTGCCTTATAAAATTCATATGCTGTGGCCTTTCGGCATGGGTTTTTGTTTTTTTGGAAGAATCAGAGCTTGTAGCGCTTCACCTGCCTCCGGCCCGTCTCATTTTCATACCACTGGGCGCAGGCGTCCGGGACCTTCATTTCAAGCAGCAGCTCGCTGAAGGGCGACGAGGGGGTTTTCACCTTGTCGGCCAGGCACGACATGTCGAGGGTAAAGTCGCGCCTTTCGGGAAGCGAGGCGCGCTCTATGTGCTTTTCGGGGTCGAGGCCGAAAAATTCGCATATGCCGACGCCCGCTTCGTAGTAGGAAAGGGAGTCCAGGCCGCAGTAGTGGTATATCCCGCTTATGTTTGGGCGTTCGGCGAGCTCCACGAGCAGATCGGCGAGCCGCCCGGCCGAGAGGAAGCGCTTGATTTCGTTGTCGTTTAGCCTTATTTTCCGGCCCTGGGCCCATGTGGAGAAGAGCTTTTCGTTGAAGGAGCGCCTGCCGCTCGGGCCGTTGCCGCACACGTGAGAAATTCTGAGGACAACCGACAGCGGGGCCGCGTATTTCAGCACGGCCTTTTCCGCCAGAAGCTTGGTCTGCCCGTACAGGTTTGCGGGGGAGGGCACGTCGGTATTTTTGTACGGGGCTGCCGTGCCGTCGAACACCATGTCGGTTGAAAGGTGTATGAGCCTTGCGCTCACATGGTTTGCGAGCTGCGCGAGGCGCTCCGGCATGACGGCGTTCATGAGGTTCGCCCGCGCGGGGTCGGCGTCGACTTCAAGCGGGCGGGACATGGCCGCGCAGTTTACGATGGCGTCGGGAAAGCGGTCTATGACGAGCCTCTCCAGCGCGCGCGTGTCGGTGAGGTCCGTCCTCACGACTTCGACCCCGGCCGGAGCCGCAAAATCCGACGAATTGCAAAGGGCCGCGACCTTGTGCCCGCGCCTTACCGCCGACTCGACAAAATTGGACCCCACCAGTCCCGAGGCCCCCGTACAAATTATCTGCATGGCAAAAATGATTGTACAATTTATCTGAACTTGCAAATAATAAATTCGACGCGATAATCACGGCCCAAGTATGAAAATTGAAAATGTAGTAAGGCCTTCGGTTCTCAAGCAGCCGGTTTACCAGGCGGGGAAGCCGATAGAGTACGTGGCGCGCGAATTCGGGCTCGACCCGGACGGGATACTCAAGATGGCGTCGAACGAAAACCCCCTCGGCCCCTCGCCCAAGGCTGTCGAGGCGGTCTCAAAGGCCCTCGGCGGCCTCAATTACTACCCCGACGGTGGCTGCTACGACCTCGGCCGCAAGGTGGCGGCCCGCATGGGGCTCAGCCCCTCGCAGCTCGTGTTCGGCAACGGCTCAAACGAGGTGATAGAGCTTGTCGCCCACGCCCTGCTGAACCCCGGAGACAACGCCGTTTTCGGCGTGCATTCCTTCATCGTCTACAAGCTTTCCACCCTCCTCATGGGCGCGGAGTGCAGGGAGGTTCCCATGCCCGGGCTGAGGTACGACTTCCAGATGCTCCTCGACGCCGTCGACGAAAAGACCAAGGTGGTTTTCGTCGCAAACCCGAACAACCCCACCGGCACCGTCGCGGGGCAGAAGGAGATTGAGGAATTCGTCCGCGCGCTTCCCGAAGGGGTCGTTTTCTGCTACGACGAAGCCTACTGCGACTTCCAGGACGAGCAGGTCGACATCCGCGGCCTGATAGCCGAGGGCCGGCCCGCGATAGGCCTGCGCACCTTCTCAAAAATCTACGGCCTTGCGGGGCTCCGCGCGGGCTACGGATACTGCACGGAGGAGCTGGCCGCCCTCATAAACCGCGTGCGCGAGCCTTTCAACATGAATTCCCTCGCCCAGGTGGGCGCCGCCGCCGCGCTTGACGACTTTGAATTCTACGAAAAAAGCCGGGCCGTCAACAAGGCCGGGCGCGCCCAGATTGAAAAGCGCTTCGGGGAGCTCGGCCTCGAATACATTTCCGAGGGCGGGAACTTCATCATGGTGAAGGTTCCCGACGCCCTTAAAAAGTTTGACGCGCTCCAGCGCGCCGGCGTAATCGTGCGCCCGAACGTGGGCTACGGCCTGCCCGACTGGCTGCGCATCACCATCGGGACGGAGGCTGAAAACGACCGCTTCCTCTCGGAGTTCTCCCGGCTTTTGTAGGGAAAGATGCCCTCTCCGCTTGCAGGCCTCGCAATAGGCGCCGGCGTCGCGTCGCTTTCGTTTGCGGCAAACGCGGTGTTTGTCGCGGTTTCCTACTCGGTGGGCGCATTGCGCTTTGAGGCGGCCGGCGGGGCGCAGAAGAAGGGCCTCGGGCGTTTGGAGCTGAGGATTCTGGAGAGGTCCAGAAAGGTGGGCGCCTTCTGCGTTCTCGGGATACGGCTCTTTTTGATGCTTGCGGTCTTCGGCATATTCAAAAGCCTGACTTCGGCCCTCGCCCTCGCGGGAATCGACGCCGGGTTCTGGATTTCGTGCGCCTGCGCCGGCCTGTCTGTCGCGGGGGCGCTGTTTGTCCAGTACGCGTTCTGCGACCTCCCCGTTGCGGCCCGCTCCGCCCGCAGCCCCGCGCCGACTTTGCGCCGCTTTTCGAGGCCCTTCATGCTTTTTTACGTGGCCGCCTGGCCGTTTGAGGCCATGGCGCGCGCGCTGGCCGCGAAGGTGTTCGGCAGGAAGATTTCCGAGGAGGGGGCTTCGTTCGACCACATAGACGTGCTTGTAAAGCTCGGCGCGGAGGAGGAGGAGTCCGACGAGCTCACGCCCTACACCAAGAAGCTCGTCCGCAATTCGATACGCCTCGCCGAACTCGACATCACAGACGTCATGGTCCCCCGCAACGCGGTAAAGTATTTCGACATACGCGACTCGGCGGGGGAGAACCTGGAGCTCGCCAGGGAGTGCGGCCACACGCGCTACCCGCTCTGCGACGGCAACCTGGACAACTGCCTGGGCATAGTCCACATAAAGGACATTTTCCGCGCCATGAACTCCGGCGGCTCCCCCGACCTCATGGCCCTCAAGCGCGGCATAATCCGCGTGAAGCACGACGACTCGCTTCTGGACGCGCTCTCGAAACTGCGCAAGTACGAGCTGCATATGGCCTTTGTCGAGGACGAGTTCGGCGGCATCATCGGCATCCTCACGCTCGACGGCATCCTTGAGGAAATCGTGGGCCAGATAAAGGAGGAGTACGACGACCAGTCCAATTCAATCATCCGCACGGGCAAAAACACGTACAAAGTTTCCGGGCTTGCGGCCATACACAACGTGGAGGACTTTCTTGATGTCGATTTTTCCAACGACGAGGTGAGCACTTTCGGCGGCCTCGTCACCCAGATGCTCGGGCGTTTCCCCGAAAAGGGCGAGAAGCTTTTCCTGCCCGAAATCGGCATGCGCATAACGGTGGACGATGTTGCGGCGCGCAGGGTTGTGGAGTGCTCTGTCGAGCTGGTGAGCCGGGCGGATGCAAAGCCCCGGCCGTGACGCAGCGCGCAGCATTATTGGCTTGAAAAAGCCGGAACTGCCCCATAGTGTGGATGTAATTTATGAACGGGGGCATTCCAAGAGGGGGCGTTTTGTTTGAGGCGGAAGTCTGCTGCTCCCGCGGATTTGCCGCCTGCCGCGCCGCAGCGCGGGAATTTCTTCTTGGGCGCGGCTTCCGCGCAGCCTCGGAAAATCCGGACGCCGCCGAATTTGAATTTTTTCCCGACCCCTCCGGCGAAAGCCCGGGGGAAGCGCGGACAATGGGGGTTTCGTTTTCCGGAAATTGCGCAAGGGTTTACTGCAAGTTGGGGGGCATCCCGCGCGAAATTTCCGCCGGATTTTTGGAGAGCGAATTTTTCGGGCTCGTCGGGGCGGTCTCAATCGCGGCCTCCAGTCTGAGGGCGGACATCCCCTGCCGCGACGCCGGCGCCTGCCGGGCTGCGGCCTGGAGCTTTCTCTCCCGGCGGGGCTACGCGATTGCAAGGGACTGCGAAAGCCTTGCGGAGTTTGAATACCGCGCGCCGCTTCTGCGAAAGTTTTCCAAAAATCCCGAGTTTGCTTCGCGCCGGATTGGAATCGCGTTTGACGGGCGCCGCGCCGCAATCTATTGCCTGCCATGCTCGGAAAACCTTTGCGGCTGCCGTTTGGAGGCGGAGTTTTCGGGGCTTGCGGGAGCTGTTGAAGTGGCGGCGGCGGGCCTTGGCCCTGCGGCTTCCCCGGCGGGGAGGCGCGCGGCGGGCTGCGGCGTTTTGTCCTGCCTTCTCTTTTTTATTTTTGCGATTGCAGCCTCCATATATTTCGCCGCGCCGGAAAATTTTTCATACTTTCGCCGCGCCGACCCTTCCGGCCCCGCAATCGCGGACTTGCCGCGTCCGCCTGAAAACGGCGCGGCGGCCGATGTGATGCTTGTCCCGGTTGCCGGCTTCCCCGCGAAGCTCGCCAACGGGATGGCGGAATGCCTTTCAAAAGATTTGAATTTGAATGTGAAAGTGGGGGAGCCGATGCCGTTTCCGGAGGGTTCCTACAATCCGTCGCGCCGCCAGTATCGCGCGGAGGCTTTCAGCGGCCCGCTTCTCTCCCACACTGCCGCCGCCCGGGACGCCGAGTGGAACACATTTCGCATAGCTTTGGTTGAAAGCGACATATATATGGACTCCGCCCCCGGCCTGCGGTTCGTTTTCAGCGCCTATTCCCCGTCCGGCTGCATGACGCTGGGGACGGCCAGAATGAAATTCAGAGCCTCGGAGGGTTTTTACAGGCAGAGGATTTTCAAGATTTTGAAGCGCGGGATAGGCAGGGCACACCTGCGAAAGCTCCAAGTTGACGACAAAAAGAGCCTCATGCGCAAAGATGTGTCGGGCCTCGAGGATTTGGACGAGATGGGGTTTGAGTTCTGAAAAGCCGAAACCCGCTTCATTCAAAATATAGCGCCATATGAAAAAGCTGAAGATACTATTAAATCCGTTTGAAAAAATCGCCGGATGGCCCGCTCTCTTTTGGGGCCTCCTTTCCATACCCGTATTTGCGTGGATTTTCGTCTTTTCAAACTTCCGGAGTTCGGGGGGCATGGCGGGTTTGTCGTGGTATGGCGAAATGGTTTTGTTGGCGCTCATCCCGTGGATTTTGCTTTCGGCGGCTTACTTCGCGCTCGGCCGCGCGTTTTCGCGGGCGAAAATTTCTTTTTTTGCCGTTTCTGCCGTCCTGCCCCTGGCGTCTGCGGACTGCGGCTCTGCGCTGCTTTTCCCTTGCCGCGGGGCCGAAGCAATGGGCAGGGCGGTCCATGCCGATTCAAACGCCGGTTTTTATGAAATTGCAAACCGGCGGGTTTCAAGCGGCCTTCCCGAAACTTTCAAAAGAGACTTGGCCGGGGATGGTTCCGCTTCGGGGATGCCGGAAGCCGGCGGCGACGGGCCCGCAGCAGGGCTTTTCTTTTCCGCCATCTCATCCGGATGCTCCTGGCGCACTGAGGGCGAGATGCCGAAGGCGGTGCTTTCTATCCGGCCGGGTGCTGCGGGGGGAATGTTTTTTGCGGCGCTGGAGGATGGCGGGGGTATGGACTGCGCCATTTATGAAATAAGGGAGGTCCGCTTTTCCAAGGGGGCTGCGGAAATCCTGATGGATGGGGGCGCGAAGCTTTTCCTGCATCCCTCCGGGGATGGCGGGAAGTCTTTCGATTGCATTCAGGCGGACTTTCGTGAGGGCGAAAACAGGCGCGCCGTGTTCGGCATGGTTCTGTCGGGGGATTCGCGCGCCAGCCGGCGCGGGGACGATTTCTATGAGGGCTTTCTTGATATGGGGGGCGGCGCGCGCGAAAAGATGTCCCTTCGCATGAATTCGGGAAATGGAGGCTGGGGGATTTTTGAAATCGCCTGCGCCGCCATTTCAGATTCCCCGGTGCGCATCCGGCGCGTGTCGTATATCACTGGCGCGGCGCCCGCTTTCAAGTTCGGCTTTTCCGCCCCGAAGGCCGGGCGCGTGGAGGCCGAGGCGGAAATGGTAAAAAACGTAAGGATGCGCGGCAGGCTGGAATTCGGCGGCGCATCCCGGCCGTTTGAGCTTTCCCGCCGCGTAAAGGGGCGTGAGGCTAAAGAGGCTCCGTTCCCGCGCGGCGCTGCGGAACTTTCATCGAGCGCCGCCGCCGGCCTGGCCGACCCCGAGCTTCCGCTTTTTGTCGCATGGGCGTCCCTGGGCGTTTCGGGGGAGGCTTTGGACGCGGGCGCCCTTTCTGCGGCGTTCGGCGGGCCGGAGTTCTTCCGGGCGGTGTTTTCGGGCATGGACGGGGCGGAGGCCGACGCCTTCCGGGCCCCCTATCCCGGAATGGAGCCGGTCCGGATATTTGCGAAGGCCGCGTCGGTCTCGTCGGACGGCAAAACAGTTTCCGTATCATTCTGCCACCCGGACCCTGCAATCGCCGCGCGGGTTGCAAACCTCTCGGCCGGAGAGCTTGTTCGGGTTTTTGACGCGCCGCCCGGGGGCGCGGTTTTGAAGGTCGAAGCCCCGGCGAAGGTTCCGGAATGGTCAGTGTACCGCTAGCTTCCGGGCCTGCGGCGGATTTTTTTGAAAAGCCGCCGGGGGTGCGGGGCAGTACGCGGGGGAGCTAAGTTCCTGCCCCGCATGGGCAAATTCCATTGCAAAATCCGCCTTCCGACCCCTTTCCCGCGCGCGGCCCAAAAATTTTTTTATTGTGGTGGACAGAATTTTCGCCGACGCTATTGTCGAATAAAAATCAGTTTTTAAGGACAAACAAAGCGTTAAAGATATGGCAAAAAAGATTACAGGGGCCCCTGAGGCGGGCGGCGACAAGGCTCTCGAATTCGCGCTCAGCGCGGTGAACAAGCAGTTTGGCGAGGGTTCGCTCATAAGGCTGGGCGACGCCACGAAAATGAATGTGGAAACCGTCAGCACGGGGTCGATTGCAATCGACCTGGCCCTCGGCGTGGGCGGTCTTCCGCGCGGCAGGATATGCGAAATTTACGGCCCGGAATCGTCGGGCAAGACCACGCTTTGCCTCTCCGTGATTGCGGAGGCCCAGAAGCGCGGCGGGACGGCCGTTTTCATCGACGTCGAGCACGCGCTGGACCCGCGCTACGCCAAAGTCGTCGGCGTTGACCTCGACAACCTCATGGTCTCCCAGCCTGAATGCGGTGAGGACGCCCTCAATATCGCAGAAACCCTCATCCGCAGCGGGGCCATCGACGTCATCGTCATCGACTCCGTCGCCGCCCTCGTCTCCAAGACCGAGCTCGACGGCCAGTTCGGCGACAGCACCGTCGGGCTCCAGGCCCGCATGATGAGCCAGGCCATGCGCCGCCTGACGGCCGCCATCAACAGGACTTCCTGCATCTGCATTTTCACAAACCAGATTCGCGAAAAGATAGGCGTCATGTTCGGAAGCCCCGAGACCACCCCCGGCGGCCGCGCGCTCAAGTTCTTCGCAACCATTCGCATGGACATCCGCAGGATAGGCCAGATAAAGGACACCTCCGGCAAGGTCGTCGGCAACCGCACGAAGGTCAAGGTCGTAAAAAACAAGGTGGCCCCGCCCTTTACGGAATGCGAATTCGACATCATGTATAACGAGGGCATTTCGCGCACCGGAAGCCTGATAGATCTCGGCATCGAAAACAAGATTCTGGAAAAGAAGGGCGCGTGGATTTCCTATAACGGCGAGCTCATAGGCCAGGGCAGGGAGTCTGCGAAGTCATACCTCATGCAGAACCCCGAAGTGGCGGAGAAGATTCACCGCGAAATCATGGACAAGGTGAAGGTCGTCGGCGGTTCCGCGCTGGGGGAGGCAAAGTCCTCCGCCTCGGGCGGCGACGACGCGCAGGCGTCCGCCGAGGATTAGGCAGACCGCTTTTGGTTTTCGCGGAGGCTCCGGGCTCTTGCCCCGGGGCCTTTTTTGCGTGTTTTTTGGCGTCATCTTTCCGCCCGGATTATGAATTTTCCAAAAGGAGGGCCCGAAGTTTTCTGGCGCGCATCCATCGTCATGCGGGGCGCCAATCCGCCCGCAGACCCTTTGTTTTTTTGTCTGACATAGATAAGGGAGCGGAAAGCGGATTGGTGGGGGAATTTGCGCGGAGAGGAAAAATTCCGCCTGAGCCGCCGCCTGGTTTTTCGTTTTTTTCGGGGCATTATAATCTGCGCCAGTCCCTTATTTTTTAAGGATTTCGGAGCTTTTTATGGTTTCCCATAACCTTCAGGCCCGCATCAATTTTATGCGTCGCATTGCAGCCGGGGCGGATAAGATGCTCCCGGCGGGATTCCCTCCTCTCCGCTTCTTCCGCAGCATTCCGGGATTTTGGCTGAAGGCAGGGGCGCGGGCCGGAAAGGGGGGAGGCGATTTTGCAGTGGATGCCGCAGTCGGGATGAAAGTCCCGCAGGGGGATGCCTGAAGCGGCCTTAGCGCCCATTTCGGGGTAAACTTACTGTCCGTTTCGCCGGGGGAAAACCTCCGGCTCCGGACGGCTTTTCCGGGCGCTTTGCAGGCGGATTAGCCGTCATATGGCAGGGGCTGCCGCGTTTGATTGCGTTTCCCGGACGGATTTCAGAGGCTTTGCAGCAGGGTTTGCGCTGCGGCGAGTATGTCTTCGGTGTCGGCAAGCCTTCCCCTGCCGCACGTGCCGCACGCGAGCGGGCCGTCGCCGGGCTCCACGAAGGCCGCGCCGCGCCCCTTCAGGGTTTCGATATTTGCGCGCACGGCCGGGTGGGCGTACATGGCGTCGTTCATGGCGGGCGCTATCAGCATCTTTGCGCGCGATGCCAGGCAGGTGGAGGAGAGCAGGTCCGGGGCGAGGCCGTTTGCGAGGTTGCCTATGGTGTTCGCCGTGGCCGGGGCCACAATTATGAGTTCGGCGAACTCCGCAAGCGAAATGTGCTCGGGTTTCCAGCCGGGGATTTTTTCCCACATGTCAACCCCGACGGGATTGCGCGTGAGGGTCGAAAACACTCGCTCGGAAATGATTTTTGTGGCGTTTTTTGTCATTACAGTGCGCACGTCCGCCCCGAGTTTTGTCATGCGCGAGGCGAGCTCGGCCGCCTTGTAAGCCGCGATTGAACTGCACACCCCCAGGACTATCCGCCTTCCGGAGAACGCCCCGCCTTCGCCCGCATCTGAAATTCCGCCCATGTGAAACCTTTCTGGATAGAGAATTTGCGCCCGGCCGGAATAGTCAAGCCGCAATGTCGCCGGAACCGCCCGCGAGCGATTGTAATTGAAAAACTGCGGGGATTGTGCGAGATTTCAGCCCATATGGCAGGTTTCAGGGCGTATTTTGAGGATTTGAAGGGGGCGGCTCCCGGCGGGAAGATTCGGCTTTCTCCGGAGGAGAGCAGGCATTTGTGCGGCGCGCTCAGGGCGAGAAAGGGCGACATCGCGGACGTTTTCGACCTCGGCGGGGCCGTCATGCGCTGCGAGGTCGAGGCGGCTTCCGCCCGCTGCGCCGAACTCCGCGCCCTGGAAGCCCTGCGCCCCGGGAGGGCCGGCGGCGGCGCGGTGCTTGCCCAGTGTATGCCGAAGGGCGGGGTTTTTGAGGACATCATTTCGGCGTCCGTCCAGATTGGGGTCCGCAAAATAGTCCCCGTGATTTCCGAGAGGTGCGTCGTCCGCCTTTCCGGGGCGGAGGCGGAAGCGAAGGCCGCAAAGTGGCGGGCGAGGATTGTTGAATCTGTAAAGCAGTCGGCCAATTTCGATTTCCCTGAAATCTGCGCTCCGCTTTCATTTGCAGGATTCATGGCTTCCGCAGGGGAAGTTCTGGGGCGGGATTGCGTTAGAATCGTGGCATCTTTGGATGCGGAAAGCCCGCGCCCGCTGCTTTCGGCATTGGAGGCGGAAGCTGCGTCGTCCCCGTCGGCATGCGTGCTGGTGGGGCCGGAGGGGGACCTCTCGCCGGAGGAGTACGCGTCGGCTTACGCGGCCGGATTCGCCCCCGCGTCGCTGGGCGGATGCGTCATGAAAAGCGGCGTTGCGGCCTGCTTTTCCATGTCGGTCTGCGCCGCATTTTTTGCCGCAAGGGAGGGGCCGTCGGCAGGCGGGAGGGGAATCCGGCAATAATTTTGGCACTTTTATCTTTTGGGCCTGTCTCTTTTTGTCAGAAGCTGCGCCCGACTGCGCGGCTAAGCGTGTGCCTTGGGGGTCTTTCGATGGGAATTCCGTTTTTTCAGTTTGAAATCTGCGCGCTGCGGGGGGGAATCAGGCCGCCCTGCGCGGCCGGTCTGCGCCCGGCGCCGTTTGCAAGGCTATGAACCGCCTCCGCAAGCTGCTGGCGGCCGTGTTTGCCGCGCTCAGCGTGTATTTTGCGTACGTCGCCTACACGAACAGGGATTCCGCGCGGGAAGGCCCCGGCGGGCGGCGGTGCTCCGAGGAGTGGGGCCGCGGCGCGCTCGCCGCAGCGAGGAAGTGCGACAAGCTGATATATTTTTCCGTATCCGGCGCGCCTCTGCGCAAAATGTCCGGGAGGACAAAGGCGATACTTCAGAGCCACTTCATCTCAACCGAGCTCAATCCCGCCGCATATCCGGCCGACTATGAGGCCCTGCGCCGGATTTTCGCCCGCTCCAGCGCGCCGGGGGAAGCTTCGGCCGGCATACTCTCCCCAAGGGGGTTTCCCATTTCCATATGGGCCTCGCCGTCCGGGGGGGCGGGCGGCGAAGTCCTCGATTTGCGGCGGCTTTCGGGCGCGCTGACCGCTTATGCGAAAAACAGGGCCGAGGTCAAGAGCGGCATAAGGATAGCCGTGCGCATATCAGGCTCCGACCCGAGGCTGACCGACATCCCGAATTTCTTTACAGGAGGCGGCGCGGGGCTTGCCGAGCTTGCGAACCTGCGCATATTTTTCGCGGCCGGAAACTGGCGCGATTCCGCGGCGCTTCTCACGGAAAACGCGAGGCTTGCCGCCAGGCTTTCCCAGCATGAAAACCCTGCCGCCCGCGAGGTAGCGTTAGAGGCGTACGCGGCGATAGAAGGCGCGTTGAGCCGCAGCGCGAAGCTGCACCAGCGCATGCTCGTGGCCCGTGCGTTTTCGGAATATGCCCTTGCCGGAGGGTTTCCCGATGCGCGCGGGCGTTTTTTGGAGATGGTGGACGGATTTGAGAAGCTTCGCGGGGCGGACGGATTTTTCCCCGCAGAGGGGAACGCCTCCATGCGCGAAAACGCCCTCATGATGAGTCTTTTTGCCAGGGCCGCGGCCCTTGGGGCAGATGGGTACGCAGACGCCCTGTGGAAGCTTTCGGAGGCCGTAAGGGAAAAGATGGACGAAAAGAGCATCACCCCGGCCCTGCTCCGCTTCGCAGGCGGCCGCAGCGGAAGGTCCGAGGCCGCGGCGCTCGACTGCGCTCTCCTCATAAGGGGATGGCTGGACGCCTATTTCGCAACGGGGGAAGGGGAGTACCTCCGGCTGGCGGCAAAGACTTTCGACAAGTTCGACTCCGAGTTCGGGGACCCGTCAACCGGGGCCTGGTTCGGCAATTCCTCAGGGTCGACCTTTTCCGAATCACTGCGCTACCGCGACTCCTCCGACGGGGACTGGCCCTCCGGAATAGGGGAGGGCGCCCAGGCAATCGCCGACATGTCCGCCATGCGCGGCGAACAGCCCGAACGGCTCTTCCGCATCCTCTCGCCCGCAAACGCGGCGTTTTTCGCATTCAAGTTCCCGGAGCGGGCCTCGCTGAAGCTCTCCATGTTTGAAAACCCGATGCTGCTCATAAAACAGCAAAAAACCCCGCCAAACGGCGGGGCTTTCGGGCGGCCCTAGTAGCGGTATATGTCGCTCTTGTAAGGCCCCTCGACCGGAACCCCGATATACTCGGCCTGCTCCTTTGTGAGCGTCGTAAGATGCGCGCCTATCCTTTCAAGATGAAGGCGCGCAACCTCCTCGTCCAGACGCTTGGGAAGCGTGTACACCCGGTTCTCGTACTTGCCGCGGTTCTTCCAGAGGTCTATCTGCGCAAGCGTCTGGTTCGCAAAGGAATTGCTCATCACAAACGACGGATGACCCGTCGCGCACCCAAGATTCACCAGCCGGCCCTCCGCCAAAAGATAGAGGCTCTTCCCACCGGGAAACGTGTACTTGTCCACCTGCGGCTTTATGCGCAACCGCTCTATGCCCGGAAACGTCTCGAGCTTGTGGACTTCAATTTCGTTGTCGAAGTGCCCTATGTTGCAGACTATGGCCTGGTCGCGCATCTTCTGCATGTGCTCGATTGTTATAATCTTGCAGTTGCCGGTTGTGGTGACGTAGATGTCGGCCACTCCCAGGGTTTCCTCGACAGTCACCACGCGGTAGCCCTCCATTGCGGCCTGGAGCGCGCATATGGGGTCCACTTCTGTCACCATTATTGTGGCGCCGAGGCCCTTGAGCGCCTGGACGCACCCCTTGCCGACGTCGCCGTATCCGCAAACTACTGCGACCTTGCCTGCTATCATGACGTCGGTTGCGCGCTTTATCCCGTCCACGAGGGATTCGCGGCAGCCGTAGAGGTTGTCGAACTTGCTCTTTGTGACGGAGTCGTTGACGTTGATTGCGGGGAAGAGCAGGCGCCCCTCCTCGACCATGCGGTAAAGCCTGTGCACGCCCGTCGTGGTCTCTTCCGAGACCCCCTTCATTTCGGCGGCAACCTTGTGCCAGTGGCTGGCGTCCTCCGCGTGGACGCGCTTTAGAAGCGCCTTTATGACCTCCTCCTCATGGCTTTCGCTCGGGGAGTCCACCCACTTGGAGCCGTTTTCAAGCTCCACGCCCTTGTGGATGAGCAGCGTAGCGTCCCCGCCGTCGTCCACGATTAGCTGGGGGCCGCTGCCGTCGGGCCATGTGAGGGCGCGGTAGGTGCAGTCCCAGTATTCTTCGAGCGTCTCGCCCTTCCAGGCGAAAACCGGGGTTCCGCCTTTTGCGATTGCCGCAGCGGCGTGGTCCTGCGTCGAGAATATGTTGCAGCTCGCCCAGCGGACGTCGGCCCCGAGGCTCTTGAGGGTCTCGATGAGCACCGCCGTCTGGATTGTCATGTGCAGCGAGCCGCTTATGCGCACGCCCTTGAGGGGCTGTTCGGGCGAGTACTTTTTGCGTATTGCCATGAGGCCGGGCATTTCGTGCTCGGCCACGTCCAGCTCCCTGCGCCCGAAGTCGGCCAGGGAAATGTCGGCCACCTTGTAGTCTTTGAATTCGCTCATGGCCCGTCAGCTCATTTTTGCGGCGGCCTTGAGTTCGGCGGCCTTGTCGGTGTTTTCCCACGGGAGGTCCTTCTTTGTGAAGTGGCCGTAGTTCGTGGTTTTCCTGTAAATGGGGGCGAGGAGGCCGAGCTGGCTTATGATGTCGGCCGGCTTGAAGGAGAACACCTTCTTCACCGCCTCCACGAGCTTTTCCTCGGGAACCCTGCCGGTTCCGAAGGTTTCGATTGCAATGGAAAGCGGATGCGGGTAGCCGATGGCGTATGCGGCCTGTATTTCGCAGGAGTCGGCGAGGCCGGCTGCGACGATGTTCTTTGCCACCCAGCGGCACATGTATGCCGCCGAGCGGTCGACCTTGGAGGGGTCCTTGCCGGAGAAGGCCCCGCCGCCGTGGCGCCCCATGCCGCCGTAGGAGTCGACGATTATCTTGCGCCCGGTAAGACCGGAGTCGCCCTGGGGGCCGCCCACTACGAACTTGCCCGTGGGGTTTATCAGAAACTGCGTCCCGGAGTCTATCAGCTTTTTGGGCAGCACCTTCCTTATGATTTTTTCGACCATGTACTTTTCAATTTCGTCATGGCTTGCGTCCGCGGAGTGCTGCGTGGATATAACGACGTTTTCGATGCGCGCCGGCTTGCCGTCCCTGTATTCGACGGCCACCTGGCTTTTGCAGTCGGGGCGCAGCCACTTGGGGCCCTTGCCCTTGCGCTGCTTTGCAAGCTCCGTAAGTATCCTGTGGGCGAACATGACCGGGGCGGGCATGAGCTCGGGGGTTTCGTTTGTGGCGTAGCCGAACATTATGCCCTGGTCGCCCGCGCCCTGCTCGGCGGTCTTTTTGCCCTTCGCCTTGCGCGCATCGACGCCCTGGGCTATGTCGGGCGACTGCTTGGTGAGGAGGTTTGTCACGAAAACCTTGTCGGCGTGGAACACGTCGTCGTCGTTTGTGTATCCGATTTCGCGTATCGCCTGGCGCACTATCTTTTCGTAGTCGAGCACGGCCTTTGTGGTGATTTCGCCGGCGAGGACGACGCAGTTGCTCTTTACGAGCGTCTCGCAGGCCACGCGGCTCGCCGGATCCTGTTCGAGGCAGGCGTCGAGCACGCTGTCTGAAATGTAGTCGGCCACTTTGTCTGGGTGGCCTTCGCCAACCGATTCTGATGAGAATACGTAGTTTTTCATATTATGGTTTTTTGTAAAATTGGCGGCGCGCGCCCGGGAAGCCCGGACGCGCCCGATGTAATAATAATCCGAACTTTCTATCAGGCCGGAAATTTTTGTAAAGTAAAATAGAGCGGCCCCGCCTGGCGGCGCGTCAGCTTCCGGGCGTCCCGTCCCGTCCGCCGCGCAGCTCGGGGGCCAGCATTTCCTCCATCCCGAGGCCCGTTGCCTTTTTTATGTCGGAAAAGACCCCGAACATCGCGGCCGCCGTCACCAGCATGCAGGGCGCCAGCACGGCCAGGTACGAAACCCAGGTCATTTTGCCCACCTGCGCGTTGAATTCCGCGCCGCTCGACGGTCCCGTGAATATGCTTTTTGCCAGAAAGAACTGTATGGCGGCGCTCAGGAAAAACGACACCGCAACGAGGACGGTCGCCTTTTTGAAGGCCGACGCGATGCCCGCCTCCGAGCCGCGCTCGCGGGCCCGGGCGGCCACGAGGTCCACGTCAAGCAGGGCGTCGTTGAAAAGCAGGGCGCGCGCGAGGGGCTTTTTCGTGAATGCAGAAGCGAGCACCGCAAGCCCCAGCGCTGCGGGCACCCCGGCCTCCTTTGCTATCATCCATTCGCGCGACAGCTCGAACAGGCCGACGGTGCCTGTCAGCAGCACGTTCAGCACGCCGAACAGGGAGAATATGTTCCACCTGCGCCTCGAAAGCAGGTCCCACAGCCCGTAAGCCATCGGGAAGGACAGGGCGGCCGCGAAAAACCATACGGGCTTCACGGCGCCCTCCGCAACCGCCCCGGACGCCTCCAGCCACTTTTCGGCCTTTGTCAGTATCAGGGCGGGCAGCACGATGTTCAGGCCGAGGTTGAGCCAGAAGCTCTCCCGCTTCGCTTCGCGTTTTTGCCGTGGCATTTCCTATTCGGGCTTTTCGGTGTGGTAGAGGGAGAGCTTGCCGTGGTCTGCGAGCTTTTTGAGGCGTTCGGAGCCCGGCAGCCGCCCCGCGACCCGCTTGTAGGATTCGCGGTGGAATACGATGAAGCATTCGGATTTCGACATGGCCTCCGAAAATTCCGCGTCGTCCAGATAGCGGCTCTCATGCTTTTCCCGCTCGCGGTTGAAGCCGAAGGCCTGCTCCTCCGTCGGGCCCTTGTAAACGCTTATCACGCGCCCCAGCCATACGGGAAGGTCCTGGGCCTCGTTGTAGCATTCGGACGCTATGATTTTCGCCTCGGGAGAGGCTTTCTGCATGATTATTTTTGCAAACTCCTCGGTGTCCGGGCGCTGGAGGTGGCTCCCGAGCGGGTTGAAGCAGAAGAGAAACAGCGCTATCGCCGCAAACAGTGAAAACGTTCCCGCGTGCGGCCTGCGCTTCAGTATGAAGTACAGCGTCACGAGCGAGCCGCACAGCAGGAATATCCCGAGCGCCCCAAAGCATATCATGGCGCTTTCCGGGTTCAGAATCTTTCCCTTTGCCGAAAAGTGGGCAAAGAGCGGCACAACGGCGACTGCGGCCGCGAGCCCGAGGCCGACGAGGGTGTACGCCTCGGGGCGGAGCCTGTATTTTTCGGGGGCGTCCCACACCTTTGCAAGCAGCCTTCCCACAATCACCGCAAGCGCCGGGTATATCGGCAGTATGTACGGCAGCAGCTTGGACTTGGAAATCGAGAAAAACAGCAGCACAAAGGCTATCCACACGCACAGGAATATGAATTCCGGATTGGACGCCTTAAGCTTCGCCCATCCGCCCGCCGCGGCGTTTCGCACTGCCCTGGGCAGCAGGACTATCCACGGGATGAACCCCACTGGCGCGAAGGCGAAGAAAAACCAGAACGGCTGGTAGCGGTGGCTCGTCTCGGCGTCGAGGTAGCGGAGGAAGTGCTCGTTTATGAAGTAGTACCAGGCGAAGCCCTGGCCCTCGGGATTCTTTGAAAACATCCCTTCGGCGCCTTCGAGCGGCGGGTTTGCGGCCGCCGCCAGAACGTGCCACGGAACGGCTATTGCGGCGAATACCGCAAGCCCTGCGGCCCACCATGCAAGGTCGCTTTTCCTGACAGACCTCAGCGAGGAAACCGGGCCGGTCAGCATGAGGTACAGGAAGGCCACGCACCCGGGAATCAGGATTCCTATGAGGCCCTTTGTCATTACCGCCAGCGCGGAAAACGCGAACGCCGAAATCCAGAACGCCCCCCTCTTTGCCGCGCTCTCCCTCTCCCGCCAGGCGAGCATGAACGAAAATAGCGCGCCGGTTATGAATACGGAAACTGTCATGTCGAGGGTTATGATGTTGCCCATCGCGTAGTAAAAGAGCGTCGTGGCGAGCACCGCCGCAGAAAACAGGCCGGCTTTGCGCCCGTACGTCCACGCCGCCGCCAGGTAGGTCAGCACGATTCCCAACACCGCCATCGCCGAATTTGGCAGCCTGAGCGACATCCTGTTTACTCCGAACGCCTCGATGGAGGTGGCCTGCATCCAGTAAAATAGCGGCGGCTTGTAGAAGTACTGGACGCCGTTTAGGCGAGGCGTCACCCAGTCCCCGGTCTCTGCCATTTCCCTGGGGATTTCGCTGTACCTGCCCTCGTCGGGGCTGGCCAGGGGGCGCGTGAATGACAGCGAGAAGTAAAACGCCATGCAGAGGATGGCGATGATTGCGACGTCGGCCAGGCGCGGACGTCCTTTGCGGGGGGATGGCAGGGTTTCCATATTAGAAGTCTTTGCGCCGTTATGAAGCGCATTTTCGACACTACTATATGGAGGCCCCGCCTTTGCTCCGCAAGATATAATATATTAAAATCGCCTGCTAAAAAGCATGGGCGCGGAAGCCCCGCCCGTCCCCGCCGCGCGGAAAAAATGGCGACGCCGCTCCTCCACTGCATTTTTGCGGCTTTGGCCCAGGGAGGCTTCCGCCTTGGGCGGGCCTTTCCGCGCGCTGCCCGCCCGGGCGGAAAGTTTTAAGCTCCGGCCCGGCCCGCTTGCGCTGCGCGGAATTTTTCCGGTATCGCTCCTGCGGGCAAAATCCGGCCTCAGGGCTTTTTGCGCCCGGCAATATCGCGCAATCCCGGGCGGCCCGCCGTTTAAAGCTCCGCCGTTTGGGGCGTTCGGGCGCGCGCGGTTCGCTTGTGCAAAAAAAAGCGCCTCCCCCTGGGGAAGGCGCAGGTTTTTCGTCGGAGCCGCTCAGACGTTCTGGGCAATCATGGCGTCGGCCACCTTCTTGAAGCCGGCGATGTTTGCGCCGTTTACGAGGTTGCCGGGGGTGCCCACCTCTTCCGCCGCTTCCGCCGCGTTCTTGTGGATGGCGCGCATGATGTTGTGGAGCTTTTCGTCAACCTCCTCGCGCGACCAGCCGAGGCGTATTGCGTTCTGGGACATTTCGAGGCCGGAAGTGGCGACGCCGCCCGCGTTCGCGGCCTTGGCCGGGCCGTAGTGTATGCCGCTTTCGACGTAGAGCTTTATCGCATCGTTTGTCGAGGGCATGTTCGCGCCTTCTGAAACGCACATGCAGCCGTTTTCAAGCAGCGCCTTCGCGTCGGCCAGCTCGATTTCGTTCTGCGTTGCGGAGGGCATGGCGATGTCGGCCTTCACGAGGCCCCACGGGCGCTTGCCCTCTGCGTATTTGGCGTTCTTGAAGGTCTTGACGTATTCGCTCATCCTGCCGCGCCTGTTGTTCTTGAGGTCCATGACAAACGCGAGCTTTTCGGCGTCGAAGCCGTCCTCGTCGATGACGGTGCCGTTGGAGTCGGACATCGAAAGGGGCTTTGCGCCGCACTGGATGAGCTTTTCAACGGTGTACTGGGCGACGTTGCCGGAGCCCGAAACCAGGACGCGCTTGCCTTCGAGGGTGTCGTTCTTTGTCGCGAGCATTTCCTGCGCGAAATAGACGTTGCCGTAGCCCGTCGCTTCCGGGCGAATGAGGGAGCCGCCCCAGGAGAGGCCCTTGCCGGTGAGCACGCTGTCGTAGGAGTTCCTTATCCTCTTGTACTGGCCGAAGAGGAAGCCGATTTCGCGCCCGCCGACGCCTATGTCGCCCGCAGGGATGTCGGTGTCCGGGCCGATGTGGCGCTGGAGCTCGGTCATGAAGCTGCGGCAGAACGAGCGCACCTCGTTGTCGGACTTGCCCTTGGGGTCGAAGTCCGAGCCGCCCTTGCCGCCGCCCATCGGGAGCGTGGTGAGGGAGTTCTTGAACACCTGCTCAAAGCCGAGGAACTTGAGTATGCCGAGGTTGACGGAGGGGTGGAAGCGCAGGCCGCCCTTGTAGGGGCCGATGGCGCTGTTGAACTGGACGCGGTAGCCCTGGTTTACGTGAAGGACGCCCTTGTCGTCGAACCACGGCACCTGGAAGAGTATGACCCTCTCCGGGACCACCATTCTTTCGAGCACCTTGTTTTCCTCGTATTTCTTGTCCTTTTCGAGTATGAGGCTCAAAGAGGATAGGACTTCTTCGGCCGCCTGGAGGAATTCCTTTTCCCAGGGCTGCTTCCTGTTGAGGTCTTCCAAGACCCTTGCTACGTAGCTGTTCATATTCTTATATAATAATGGTTTGGATGTTTTCGCCTGTTGCGATTGACGGTGGAGCTTCCCGCAAGGGGTCTGCTTAGTCAAAATTTTTTTTCTGCGGCCTTCAAATTTGTGCCTGAAAGTTACATTTTTGTATAAATTGGGCGCATTTTTGGGGGCTTTTTCCGGGCGTGCGGGGGAATTCCGGACTCTTGGCGCTTGACGCGGGGGCGCATTTTGGCGAATATCCATACAAATACGGCGCGCCGCGCCATTTTCGCGCTTGCCGCGCATATTTTGCGCCAGGCGGAACCCTGCGGGGGCGCGCCGTGTCAAAAACTCTTCAAGATATGCAGCACAAAGGACTCACCTACACCTTGAGCGCGATATTCGTGCTCGCAGTAATGATGGCCATAATCGCGTTCAGCCTAAGCCCGGCCGCCAGGGTTGTGAGGCTTGAAAGCTACCCGTCCGGGGCCATCGTCAGTATCGACGGCGAACCCATAGGAAAGACGCCGCTTTTGCTCGACGAGGTATTCTTCAAAAGGCGCGGGGTCGACTACGAGGGGGCGCCGCTTTTGCGCATCTTCTATCCGTCCCCCGAGGGGATCCTGCTATCGGGCGACGGCTCTCAGATGCTCCTTTCCTTCTCCCTCCCGACGAGGGCGGGGTCCGTTCCGGAAATCTTTGAAACAACCGGGAGCGCGGCTACCGAAACCCCGCAGAAAGTCGGCGCATTTTTGTCGTTTTCCGATTCCGACAGAATTATCGTCGCCTTCGATTACGCCAAGATGCCGCGCCTCGACTTTGAAACCAAGGCTTTGGCCGACGCCATAGTATTCGCCCCCGCCTCTGACGCCGTGGGCCTTCAGGAGATGGGCGAATACAAGTCTTTTAAAATCGCCCAGCCTTCGTCGGTGCGCATTGCCGCCCCCGCGAAAAAGGCCCCTGCCGGGGGACAGGCAAAGTAGCCCGCCCGGGGGGGGCGCACTTTTCGCCGCCTTGGCTTTACCGCGTTCCGAAAACATTGCGGCGGCCGCCCCTCCGGGGAGTGCGGGTAGCGTATGCGCCGCGCCAAACAGTCCGCCCGGGCATGTCCCCGAAGTGTTCGTCCCCGCGAATGTAGGCCGATAAAAATGCTTGAAAGGCGCGCCCCGCCATACAGACTCTCTATCCGTTGATGCGGCTGGTCCGCGTCCCGCCGTCAGGGGCGGATTTTTAACACTCACAAAAAAGGCGTGGAAATTATGAGGATTTTTCTGGCAATTCTGGCCGCAGCTATCGCGGCCGAACCGCTGTTTGCGGCCAGGGCGAAGGAGCCTGTCGTGATAACAAACTGCCGCGCCTTCGCCGCGCGCAGCGATTCGCTCAGCCGCACCGCCATCGCCGGACGCTTCTGCGACTCCGTCCAGGGCGATTGCGACGACGTAAACAAGGTGGGCTTCAACCAGGTCGTGTCCGTCTCCGGCCTTGGCCGCAACGGGGGCGCGATTTTTGAAATGCGCGCATTCTACCCCGACGGGGCCTCCTATCCCTATTGGCTGAAGGTTGTCCAGCCGCGCGAAACCGGCGCGCCGTGCGAACTGTGGGCTTCCTCCTCCCCGGATTTCGGCCGTGGCACCTACGCAGTCGCAGTCTCCGACGCGGACAAGGCCGGCTTCTACTCCGTCTTTGCGGAGGCCGCCTGCGCCCCCGGGGTCGTGCCCGAAATTTTGTATTCCCTCGGCTTTGCGGACATCCCCGACGGGGCCTTGAGAGCAAGGGATGCCGAGCTTTTAAAAGTGCTGGAAGCCGTCCTCGGCGGCAGCGAGGGCTATACGTCCGAATTTGCAGCCTCCGCCGAATGGTCCGACCCGCAAAAGCGCGCTTCAGCCCTGGCCGAGCTGCGCGACTACATCATTGAAAACGCCCGCTATTCGGGTATCGACGGCTCAATGGCCCCCGGCCCCCGCGAATTTGCCGACAGCCTCCGCCGCGCTTCGGACGCTTGCATGGCCCGCGCTTCCGCTGCGGGGCGCGCCGGGCTCTGCTCGGTTTACGCACTCGACAACGCCTCGTTTGAAAAGGCCGCAAGCCTCGGTGTCGGCCGACGCCCGGCCCCATGCGCCGCCCCCTGCGCTTCAGACGCCCCCGCGCCCGCCCGCCGCGTGCATCATGTGCGCTCAAGCGTTCTCAAAAACCGCCCCCTGCATTTGGCCCCCCGCTAAACATAAACGTTCCGTTTAATCTAAGATGCTTGCGCATCTTGAAACGGTGTGCGCCGCCCGAGTCCGGGCGGCTATGGGTTTATCTTTCCGCATTGCCCGGCGGCAATGGCTGGGTGGAGACAATCAAAAGTGTATTTTATAGTCTTTTTTAATAAGTAAACGTTCCGTTTAATCTAAGACCAACGTTTCGTTGGATCTAAGATGCTTGCGCATCTTGATACGGCGTGCGCCGCCCGAGTCCGAGCGGCTGTGAGTTTGTCTTACGCATTGCCTGGCGGCAATGGCTGGGTGGAGACAATCAAGAGTATGGTTGGGTTAGTATAATCTAGAGTAGATTTGATTGTCTTTTTTTGGGGGGTGGCATAGACAGGGGGACGGAAAGCGGATTGGGGGAGATGAAATTTTGCCCGGAGAGGGAATGCCCGATTAAGTTGCCGCGCAACGCCGCCTGATTTTTCCTCTATTTTGCGGCACTCTAATCTATGTCAGTCCCTTTTTTCATTCGCTTTTTGTGGGGCTTCAATCCGGGGCGGTTTCGCGTTTTTTATATCTTGAGCCGGGTTTGTCTGAGGGGCGGGTTCTTTGACGGCGCGTTTTCGGGGCGGGCTTAAAGGGTGTTTATGCCGTCTTTAAATGTCGGGTATTTCAGCCTGCTTACAAGTTCGCTTTTCATGCGGTTCGTGTCCCCGTAGTACGACGACATTCCGATTGTGATGAAGTCGTTTGTAAGCGGGCTCTTCATCCCGGTCAGCCGCGAAAACGCTTCAAATGCGGAGGCTGCCAGGCGTATCGCGCCTGCCGGCATGGTCCGGGGGCGCGGGAGGCGCCACTTGTCGCAGGCCGCGTCCAGAAATTCGCGCAGGGTCTGTATGCCGTCGTCGCCGATGTGGTATATTCCGCAGATGCCGGGCTTGCGGACGGCCGCCTTTGTCGCGGAGAGGAAGTCGCATATTGAAACGAGGTGGATGTAATTCGGCTTTTTCCAGATGCCGAGCATCCGCCATTTCGCAAAAAAGCGGGCCGCGTCAATCATGAGTATGCCGCGCCCGTAAACCATGCCCAGGCGCAGCGAGACCCCCTCAAATTTGAATTTTTCGGCAAACTTGAAAAGCTCCCTCTCCTCTTCGAGCCGCGTGCGCGCATGGACGGATTCGGGGGAGGCGTCCAGCCTTCCCCGCGCGGGGTTTTGCGGGGTCGTTTCCCCCTCAACGTGCGGAAAACTTATCAGGACCACCCTTTTTACCCCCGCCTTCGATGCGGCTTCGAGGAGGTTTTTGAAATACTGCGCGTTTGTCACGGGGAGGAACTTTTCCGGATTTGCCATGAAAAGGACGCCCGCAAAATGCACAATGCAGTCTATGTTGCGGAAAGCCCCCTCCAGCGTTTCGGGGCGGCCGAGGTCGATTTGGGCAGTTTCCACGTTTTCCATGTTTTCAAGCCCCGCGCGGAGCCCCTTCTTGTGGATGCCAAGCCTCAGCCCGTCCCCGTCTCTTGCCATGCTTTGCGCGAGGATGCCTCCCAGATTTCCCGCAGCCCCCGTTATGAATGTGCGTCCCATTTGGGGGAAATTAAAGCGGGCCCGTCTGCGCGGTTCAACTGTAATTTCAGCCCTGCTGTCGGGATTTTTTTGCGGGCGCCCCTTGCCGCGCGCGGCTCCACCCCGCGCCGGGGGCATGTTTCCGCGCACGCCAGGCAGCCGGTTCCGGATTTGTCTGCGGCAGTGGGGCGCGCCCCGGGGAATGCGGCGCCCATTTTGCGCATGGGGCGGCTGCCCGCAAAATCCGGGGTTCTCGACCTGTCTCTTATACACATCTCCG
>ERZ1026946.98-NODE-98-length-42023-cov-36.242995_pt1 | contig 42023 bp, 31 predicted proteins | sample MGYA00519460_ERZ1026946 | MGnify/ENA primary metagenome ERZ1026946 (study PRJEB26926, sample SAMN06164620) | human gut metagenome | biome: ENVO:00009003; feature: ENVO:2100002; material: ENVO:00002003 | host: Homo sapiens | place: USA | collected 2012 ...
TCGTTCGAGGGCGGCGCCACTGTAAAGCTTCAAGACCCATTCACATTTGATGATGCGGGGCGGCTTATTCCGCTCAGCGAAAGATTTGATTCCGAAAATCCCGATATGCGCTGGAGGATAGAAGATCCATCGCCTGAACGCATAGAAAAACTTAAAAATGCAAAACCTGTTGAGATTGGAGAAATCGACTACAAGGGACTGTACGAACTCAACCCAAAGTCCGCGCGAAACTTCATCTTAAACGAATTGCGCGGCAAAAAATACATAAATGCCGACACGGGAGACGAAATCGAAATAGGCCAGACCGGGGCAAGAAAGCTTTTGTCGCATGACAGATATGATGAGGATTATCTGCGGTCGTTTGCGGCTATTCCGCAAATGATTAAAAATTCCATCTTCCTCGGGGAAGAGCCAAACGAAAAAGGCAATGGCAAATACGACAGGTACCGCTACTACGCCTGCGGCTTAAAAATAGGAGGCAGGGATTATACGGCTCGCCTGACAATCGGAGAGTCCGAAGGCGAATGGTATTACGACCAGGCTTTAACACAAATAGAAAAGGGAGACCTCATCGAACGGTTGCTCACGCTTAACTCGCGTGTCCGGCCGCCGACTGGGTCCCCCAATGTTTTTATAGACAATAGATTACTTTCTTTGTTGCAAGAAAATAATTTAAAAAATGACATTCGCTGGCTTATCCGCCAGGAACGTGGAAACAATCCGCTGGTGTGGGCGTCGATAGTTCTTGCAAAGGATATTTTGCAGGGGCGGACTATAACGCAGGCAAAGCTGGAGAGGCTCCTGCCCCCGGGGGAATTTGACGGCTCGAATTATGAGTATGTAAAAGACCGCGCAGGCAAGATTGCGGAGACCTGCCGGGCGAAAAAATACAATCTTGAGCGCGATCTGGACCAGGGCATACAGATGGCCGAAAGCGACTTTTATTGGCAGAGCGAATATGTGGACAGGATTTACGAGTCTTTCCGCAAGGACGGCGAGGCCTACGGGGAAGCCAGACAGAAAGTCCTCCGCTGGCTAAGGGAAATGAAACAAAGGAAGCTTGACGCAATAAAAGGCTACGAGGCGGGCGACTTCAATGCCGATTTGGCGGAATCAATCCTGCGCGCCCTTGAGAATGAGCCCGAACGCCCGAAAAGCGAGGATATGGACGCCCGCGACATTGAAGATGCCGAAGCCGAATTTTACGGCGACGACGGCGAGCCGGCGGAGCTTTCAGGCGGGCGGCCCCTTTTGAACGAAGACATACGCGGGGTAATATCGAGCATAAGAAGGGAAGTCATAAGGCGTTCACGCGCGGCGGACGATACGGAGTCTGTAATGCGCGAAAAATACCGCAAGACGCTTGTAAACGTGCTGGCGGATGCGGCCGGGAAGCTCACTTACGGCAGGGAGAGGGAGCTTATTATGGAGAAAATCGGCGAGCTTTCCCGCAAGGCCTACGCCGCAATAAGGATAAAGGACGGCGAGCGCGCCGGGCAGAAGCTTGACAACTTCACCCTCCGCGCGGAGCATATCGCGCTCAGGATTTTCAACCGGAGCGTCCGCGACGACAAAAAGGCTCTTACGGAGAAGCTTCATGCCGCCCTGAAACGGCACGGCAAGAAGCCTTCGCGCATGGAGCGAGACGACAAGCGCAATATGGCAGGCTCTGTGCAAAAGCGCATAAACGCGATAAAGGGCTATGTGGAACTCGATGCCGACGGGTGCGCGGAGGCTTTTGCCGCTGCATCCGAAAAGCTTGAAAACGCCGAAAAATACTTTGAAAAGGATCCGGACAGGGATAGTCCAGACCGAAAGAGCGACATGGAGGATCTGCGCGCCGAAGTGGGGAACGCAATAGCCGACCTTAAAATGTTCGGCAACTGGGCGGAGAAGTCGCGCGGGGAAATGGCACAGGCCGTTGACTTCCTTGAAAACTACATAGATTCGCAGATGTCTGAACAGGCCCGGCGCATTGAGGAGCGCAAGGCGGAAAACGCGGCAAAGCGCAAGGTCCTGGCAGACGCCCTGCGGGCTTCGACGCATAATGCGTCCAGGGACGGCTCTGCCCGGCGCTACCTGCGCAAACTCGCCACGGGCTCCATGCCCTTTGACAGCCTGCTTGACGTATTGGCGGAATACGCCACGGGCGAGACGCGCGAGCGCTTTGAAGAGCTGAGAAACGGGCTTGTTTCAAGAATACACCGTGCGGCGGACGGCGTTTCAAACGAGGTTTTCCGCAAGCAGGAACGCCTGTACGAGGCTTTGCGCGAGATATACGGTACGAGCGCGGAGGCCGCCATGAAGCGCCTGCTGACGCCCGACGGCAAACTTGAAAAGTTTTCAAACTCGGAAATGCCACAGGAAATGAGCATTGCGCAGGTCATGCAGCTTTACGCTTCGGCGGCGCAACAAAACTACGCGGAAACCGTTTTCCGCCACCGCGCGGCAAAAAGCGACGAGACCGTCAAACGCGCCGAAGAGCTTGAAAGACAAATTAAGGATATGAATTTGTCGGGGCTGGACGAATATGAAAAGGGAATGCTCAAACAGTCGCGGGCCGTCCTTGAAAGGGAGCTTTCCTCCCTGAAGGCGGAGGCAACCCGCGCCTATATTGCGGAGCTTGAAGAAGCCCTCTCTCCCGAGGATATGCGCTTTATAGAATGGCTGAGGAAGGAGTACCGCGAGGATTTGCCGGCGATAAGCCGCGTTTCAAAGCGCGTCATAGGCCTTGGCATAGAAAGCGAAGACCCCCTTTACATGCCTGTCAAAGTGGAGCGTTCCGGAGGCATGGAGGAGGGCGCGCCGTCCGTCCCGGTAGTGCCCAAATCGCTTTCTCCGCGAGTGGCGCATTCGAGGGATTTTGACGAAACGGCGGACGTGCTGGGGCTTTTCTTTGAGAGGGTTGCGACCAATGCGCAGTTCAAGGCTTTTTCGGAAATTTACCTGGAGCTTCGCGCGCTCTTCGGAGATGCGGAAATCCAGACCCTCATACGCGAACGCTGCGGCGCGGACGTTTTGCAGCTTTTGAAAGGTTTTATTGCCGACATTGCTTCCGGAAAAACCCGGGGATTTGCGCATGAGGAAGTCCGCAAGGCGTCGGGCATTTTTGCGATAATGCAGCTCGGTTTCAATCTCGGCAGCGGCGTCAGGCAGTTCCTGCCGGGCGTGTTTTCCTGGGGAACTTATATTGGCACGGCGGATGTTTTGAAGAACTTTTCAACTTTCTTTACGCCGGAAGGCTTTGCGGCCGCAATGGAGATATTCCGCTCGGAAACGGCAAGGCGGCGTTTCGCGTCGGGCAATATGCAGATTATTGAGGAGCTTTTGGCAAAGCCCGACCAGAACAGGTTCTGGCGGCTTTACAAGCGCTATGCGCTCGTGGCAAACAGGGCAAGCGACATGCTGGCAATCGCCATGGTCGGCCAGGGCGTTTACCGCACGGGAATCGAGGCATATTTGCGCAGGGGATTCTCCACTGAAAAGGCCCGCGAGCTTGCAATGAGCGATATGTGGCAGATTGCCGAGCGCACGCAGGCAAGCGGCAAAATCATGAATATGAGCCATTGGCAGCGGCGCGGCGGCGATTTGGCAAAGGCAATAGGCATGTTTTCGTCGCCTCCGCAGCTTATGTTTTCAAAGTCCGTTTCGGAAATACGCAGGGCAATCGCCCTGGGGGTAAAAACCCCGGAAGGCAGGGCCGCAGTTTGGAAGGCCCTGCGAACATGGGCTGTCGTTTCCATGCTTGTTGAAGGCAGCTATGCGGCCTCAATGGTTCTCTGGAACGCGCTTTTAAAGGGCGGATTTGACGATGACGACGAGAAATTTGTTCTAACTCAGATGGCGACCGGGCCTTTCGGAGGTCTTTTCCTGTTTGGACGTATGGTGGATTCCGTTGGCAGCGGCTATTCTTCCGGCATTATGCCAATGGAGGGCCTTGTCCGTCCAATGAAGTATACTTGGGAACTTTCCAAAGATTTGGTTTTGTTTGATTGGGAGGAAGTTCCGGAGGATGCCGACAAGCTTGCCGCAAGCGTCTTCGCCCCATGGAGGGAATATCGTAAGATTAGAAAGTCCAGAGAAAACTAGAAAAAAGGCCGCCTCGAAAAAAGGCGGCTTTTTTTGCATCAGCGTTCTGCCGATGTCATTTCAAGGATTATTTCCGGGTGCTTTTCCGCAATGCGCAACAAGCGTTTTGCCGTCGATGGTATCTTGCTGCGCCCCTGCTCCCAGTTGCGCAAAGTTGCAAGCTTAACCCCTACAAAACGCGCAAACTCAGGCTGGGAAAGCTTTAACTTCTCCCTGACCGCCTTCGGCGTTTCGAGCTTTTCTACTACGCCGGCGGGCTTTAGCCGCCCCGCTTCTATTTCCCTGACCTCCATAAGGGCTTTCATGATGTTTTCGTAAAGCTCACTCATTGCATTTCCTCTCTAATTATTTCCGTGAAAAGTTTAAGATTATTGACCTCTTTTTGGGTTAGATTTTCTTTTTCACCCTTTTTGTACGCCCACAAAAGGTATATGCGGCCTTTTACTTCAAAAAATGTATAAATTACTCTTGCTCCTTTGCTTTTCCCGCGATTTCCAAGCGCAAGGCGGATTTTTCTAATCCCTCCGCCTCCCACAATTAAATCGCCTTTCTCGGGATTTTCAAACAACTCCAAAAATAGGCCTCCCTCCTCTTTTGCGGTGATTCCAATCTTCTTTGCCGCTTTTTGATACAAAGGGGTTTTGAAAATTTTCATGATGGCAACATACGCATTTTGCGTACTCTGTCAAGCCTCAAAAAAATCGTTTTCGACTTTTTACGTATAGCCCTATATGAGCGAGACGTATTCAGTCTACAATGAAAACGGGACGCTGGTCGACGAGCTGGCGCGTTGCAGGGTGGTCAAGATAAGCCAGGGCGTGTACACTTGGGAAATTGAGCCGAGCGGCAATGCCTCTGGCGGAGAAAGCGGCGTTGTTGAGCCTGACGACTATGACGCAATCCGCGCAGAAATTTCCGTAGGAAACGCAAAGGCCGGCATCCCCATAGAGTGGGCTGTTGACGGAGCGAAGGACTTCTACATTGTTGCGGTTTCCGGAGAGCGGATTATCGACGGCCTAAGCGATGCCAACTGGTCGTTTTCCCCATCCGAAAAGGTCTTGTGGGTTTCGAACCCAAATGCAGTTGTTGTTTGTCAGTAAATTATAAATATAAATGGAATTATAGAACGATTATGGAGCGGAAAATTTTTTATATAGGTAGAGCTATACATTTTTTTATTTGAGCAGTCTCATTTCAGAAAATAAAGACAAACTTTTTTGAAAGTAAATATATTACCAATCGACTGGTTTTTGGAAGTCTCCATTTGAATCTGACATACTCCCTGGAAATTGAGATTTTCTTATTTTGCTTATCCTTAAGAGCTTTGCAAAATTTACAGCATCTTTTAAGGCTTCCGCAATAACTTTTCCAGGACAAATAAGTACAACATTTACTGCAAATCCATTCTTCAGGACTAACAATGGCGCTCTTAAATCTGTGTCGTTTGATATTAGCACATATGAATCATAACTTTCTTTAAATGCATCTCTTAACATCCAAGTTGCTATGTTTATGGCGGAGTTGGCTCAATATAGCACAGCTCTTTTTTCTTATATTTCCCATCAATTATACTCGGATTTGGAATTGTTTTTAACGCTCGCTTATACAAACGTTGTTTGCGAACTTTATTTTGAATATGTCTTCTTGTTAAATCTCCAGTTATATCGGCTGTGAAGTAATTTATCTATACGATCTCATGAGTGTCATTTAGTACATCTCTTGATAATTCTAGCAGATTAAGCCACTTGGCTCCAATGCATGGTAAATATCTGCCTGTATTTGCATCTTTGAAATGGTCCAGTATACCAAAATACAAATTAAAACCATCAACATAAATGCATGTTCTTTTCTTACTCATGTCTCTAAAATGAATGCGGCCTTGGAGATTTCTCCAAGGCCACTTCCCTTTCGTCTCACGACTAATAAGGAGGATTTTTATGTAATAAAAATCGCACATCTTTCTTTAAATGCAAGCGCTTCTTATGGCTTTTTAAAACTTTTAAGACGCTTTACGTTGTTTTTGTACTACTTTATGCATCCTTTTAGAATCTATTAAAACTGGGAATTTTCCGTTGGTGGGCACTGCGTGAGTCGCTCGCCCACTACCTCAGGAGTATAGCCGACCGCGAGGCGACTTAACCCTGCCGTACAACCCTAATAGTGGAACTGGGCTTAAATACAATAATTTAATAGGTTCAGGTTTTTAGGGTGATGAAATTTTTTTACCCGATAATTTTTCTATTTCATTCTTCAATATATTACCACGAGCTTCTTCGAAATCGTCATAGAGGGACTATGCGAATCTCTTCGCCTCCGCGAATGGCGTACTTCAATCGTGCTTTCGGCAGATATTTCTTACAAAATGAAATTGTCTTTTCTTTGATGCTATCTTCCATTGCATATCCAAGAATTACCTCCGTTATGATTTCAGACGGTAAAGATATTACTCTCGCTGTTCCTATTCCTGTATAGTTTTTTAATTTGCCAAAAAAACGATATTCACTTTCGTATTCAAAATTGCTTTGCTTGGTAATGATAACTTTTCTTATCCATTCTTGTATTTCAGATGTTTCTTCCCTCGCAATTTGCTCTGGGGTGTATTGTTTTTGCAAAATCGGGATATCGTCGGTATAAATTACCTTCTCAAGGTCGAGATTGAATAATTCTTTAATTTTATTGAATGTTTCTTTATCTGTAGAAATTCCTATGGCAACTCCTGCTCCATAATTTGAAAATTTGTCCCATATCTTAAGTTCTGAATTTTTATCAGTAAAGGGAAATATTGTATTCCGCATTTTCGTGGATACTATGTAAACCCGTTCTTTAAGGACAATGTTTTCTTTAATTTTAATTAGAGAGTCTTCATCTGAAAATCCGAAAGGATCTGTTCCTCCTATCAATATTTTCCCATCGCTAAAAGTTTTGTATTCGTACTCCGCTTCAAAGCCTGTAAATTTTACAAAACGGTAAATTTTTTGAGGAAATATCTTATTCATATCGTTAAACGAAACTTTTTATTTAAAATTTTTAATATTGTTAATTTGCATTTCAAGAAGTGCTACTACTTCTGAAATAGTGCTATTTAAGTTATCTCTAAGTTGTAATATTTTATCTAAATCTCTTTTTAACTTAATAACGTCAGGATTTAGATTCGTTAGATTATTTGAGCTTTCCTCAAGCGTTATAGCTTTAGTGTTATCCCTTAAAGTTTCGGGAGATATATTAAAAAAACGTGCAATTCTCATCATGGTTCTTGGATTTGGTTTAGCTTCTCCTCGTTGCCATTTTCCAACAGCTGTTTGAGATATCTCCAATCCATCTGCCAAAGATTGTTGCGTAAATCCCTTATTGTCCATTAGAAGCGTTATTTTTTCTGCGAAAGTTTGCATATTGTTTTAGCATTTTTTTAAAAACAATAAACGAAACCACAGGGCCATGCAACAAAGAACCAAAACCAGAGCTATCAAGTTCCCCAAAATTCAGAGCGACGCAAATACATTGGGCGTTAGCCGCGTTGCACTCTACAAAGTACTGACGAACGATCCTATTTTTAGAATTAAAAACGCTTAGAAAACGCTACGCCACTCTTTTTAACAAAAAAACTCAACGCGAAAGGGAATTCATATTCCCCAACATTAAAGACGAAAATCTAAAAACTAGTATTGGAGGCAAAATGAGCTCACTTTCCCTTGTCGAAAGCGCCATTGCTGCGTTTTTTCTCTCGGACAATTTTCTGCAGGGCGCGCAAAACGCTTTTCCTAATACAATAGGTCGGCGGAATTTCTTTGACGCATCTTATCCAGCCTTTGTCGAGCAGAATTTGAACGTCGGCGTGATATACGATTCTGCCCCCTTCGATTTCAATGTAAGGCCCTTCTCTCAGGAAACGTCCGAGCAGGGATTGGACGCCGACCGGAAGCATTACAATTTCTTCAATGATGCGCCTCTCAAGAGCAGAATTCCTTTTGCGAATAATGCGCTGCCTGATAGGCCACGCAAGCAAATCAAAGATACTTCGAAAAATATAAATAACAAGACTTCTCAAGTCTTTAAAGCAGATGACTGCAATTGTTCCCAAAGCATATGAAAAAACTTTTACAAGTTCGAGGTGAGCTTCAAGGAAATCGATTATATCGTTAAGGAATTCGAATTCGGACTTCATCTTTTGCTGATAGGAATTATCGCATGCTTATTTAGCAAGGCGGCAAGGCTTAAATGAGTGAAAACATATTTTAGATTAATTCGAGTATCAAACAAAGGAAAAAATAACAAAACTCTAAGGCGGCAAAATGACTGAAATTCTTCCTTACAGACTAAACCAGACTCAGGCGATGCACTTTGTCGGCTACAAAGATACCAGGGCTTTCATGAAGTGGGTAAATCGCAACAGAGTTCCTTATATTCCCGAAGGCCGTTTGAAGTTCTTTCTGGTAGATACACTCAAACGAAAAATGAAGGGTGAGGAGGCCAGCGCATCCGCCGCTTTGGAGGGAAAAAGATGACAATTCTTTCAGATATGGCGCGCTTGGAAAATTTGGCGCAATTTGAGAGCCAAATGCGCCGCTGCGTTTGGCGGCGGAGGCTTGCTTTAATGTCTCCCGCGAGCCTGAGTTTGTCTGTATAGACTTTGAATTGGAATCAGAAAGACCTGAGCTTTTAAGTAAATTAGGGAGTATTATACCCAATGGAAAATACAAATTTTTAGGAAGAAGTTTTGGGGAGAGTCGCTATAAATTACGGGAAGTCCTGTCCAAGTCGGAGCAAGCGAAGGTAGAGAGTCATAGAAAAAAAGTTTATCCAAGTTAGTCCCAAGCACTCATGAACTTTATTTGCATGCCACTTCAAATGGCAAGTATCTCTGAAGGCGAAATTTTCGAGGCAAATGAAACGCCCATATATGGACGGGCAAATTCAATGCTTTTTATTTTACAGAAAGTCTCGTCAACTGAATATATGCTATCTGTAAATCCATATCCAGCAAATCTAAGAGGAGATGAACCTAACCTTAATATCTTCCATTTGAAGTCAAAGAATAATTATGCCGATATAGGTGTCGGACTAGGACGAGGATATTACAAATGCATGGGCGCATATTCTTATAAAGATAAAATGGGTTTCAGCAGGACTATTCCCGCATTTGAAGAGGTCATGCCAGATGCTACAGCGGCTCAGCAGAAAAAGGAGAGTGCCGGCAAGGGTGAAAATAAAATGCCTTTCAATATTCTGATAGCTGAATTAAACATATCAACCTCAAACATAGGAATAATAGCAGTCGATTCTCGGCTTAGAGAATTTGGAGCTTATCAGCAACAGATGATTCAAGCAATTTCTAAGCAGTGGCATCAACTTGCAAGTAAGCATGACTTGGATAATTTGGCAAACGCACAGGTAAGCTTTTTACTAGACCCACAAGGAAATGTATCGAAATCCAAGATTTTATCTGCGATCTCTAGCGTATTAGGTAAAAATCTTTGCGAGTAGGCCATACAATCGATCCAGTCATTTGGTACATGGACAAGCGAAATGACGAAAAGGTTTGGCGAAGATGGATTATCTGTTAAGATAACCTTTTATTGTCGCTAAGACTTTTTCGATTCTGGACTCATAAATTCAAACATTTGTATAGGGATTTGGCTTGAACATATAAGCGTTTGTGAGTAGCTTATATTACTATATTTATGAGTGCATGGAAAAATGCGTGGACTGGAGCAAAATAAACAAAACAGACTATTTGCAAGCAATGGTCGCTAGCCCTACCGACGACAAGCGTATAAAAAAGCTATTAAAAAATGCTCTGACAGATAAAATCAATAGCCGCGAAATGTTTATGAAGGGAATCGACTATTCGTATTACTACGAAGAAGCCGAATAAAATATCTATTAAACTTGCTTTTCTCGCGTGTACGCGCGCGCGTGTGTGCGAGAAATTTAGATATTTAGCGTTTGAATTCCTTGCAAATAAAGGAAATGTAAAGTTGAGATTGCTCCGCAAACAACAAACTTTTTTACATTTTCCGTATTTGCACGCCTTGGCTTTTTTAACAATTTAATCTCTTTTTCCAGACTTGCCTCTCGCTCTCGCATATTTTTTTGAGAGTAAGAAATTGTGATACGCTTGCGCAAAGGCTTTCATCTGTGATTTGCCTTAAAAAAGGTTAGCAGAAAGTTAGCAGTTTTTTAAGACAAAAGAGGGTAAAAGCGGCAAGTCAAAATTATTTTATGATAATTTATAATAGCGATTTTCAGGGGCATAAAAAAGCCGCAAATCCTTTAATTAAAAGAAACTTACGGCGATTTTAAAATGGCGGGAGAGGTGGGACTCGAACCCACGACCAACGGTTTAGAAAACCGCTGCTCTATCCACTGAGCTACGCTCCCGTTTTTTAAAGGAATCGTTTATAAGCTGTTTGGGCGTCCTATCAAGAAAAATATCGAAGGCATGGGGGATGTCTGCAAGGGCCTAGGCGAACTCTCTCGCTCACCAGCCTACGTTATGCTTTAATATGCCGAGCGTGATGGCCCAGGGCGCAAAAGACTCGCCTTTGCCGCTGGGGCTTGAAGGCGGGTTCTTGATTCATTGTCCGCGGGTACGTTCTGCCGGGCGTTGCGCGCTTGAGGCGTATTTTGGACGGCCGTGCGGGGGCGGGTTAGAGCAGAGTCTTCAGGGTTTTGTCGTTACTCTTTATAATGCCGGCCGCCGTCGTTATGCTTCCGGAGAGTGCGAGCTTGCTGAGCGCCAGCGAAAAGTTTGCCGCCTGCGAAATCGAAATCTTCGGGGGAAGCGCTATCGCATGAGGGTCTGTCGCCATATCGACCAGCACGGGGCCGTCGGTTTCAAACGCCCTGCGTATCCCGGCTTCAAGGCCGCAGTTGTCGTCTATGCGTATCCCCTCTATTCCGAGGCTCTTTGCCATGTCGGCAAAATTTGGATTTTTCAGCTTTGTCTTGTAGGGCAGATAGCCTGCGGCCATCATTTCAAGGTCGATGAATCCGAGGGTGGCGTTGTTATAAACGAACATTTTGACGGGTAGGGCGTACTGGGCTATCGTCAGTATTTCGCCCATGAGCATCGCGAATCCGCCGTCCCCGCATATTGCCACCACCTGCCTTTCCGGATATGCCATCTGCGCGCCGATTGCCATGGGCAGTTCGCAGGCCATCGAGCCGTGGGAAAACGACCCTATTATGCGCCTTCCGCTTTTCGGGGTTATGTAGCGCGCCCCCCATACTGTGCCGAGGCCCGTGGGAATTGTGAATATGGCGTCGTCTGCGGCAAAGCGGTCTATCAGGTGGGTTGCGTATTCGGGATGGGGAAGCTGCTGGCAGGAGACGCTTTCTATATAGGCGTTCAAGTCTTTGCGCGACTTCTGGGTCTCTTTGAGGGCCGCGTCGAGGTGGCGCGAATCCGTCTTTTCCGCAACCAGAGCCATGAGGGCTTCGGCCGTCTTTCCTACGTCGGCTTCGATGCCTATGTCCACGCGCGCCCGCCTCCCGAGGTGCGAGCCCCTTATGTCAACCTGGGCGATTTTTGGCGTCTGGGGAATCCAGGGCGCATACGGAAAATCGCATCCGAACATTATGAGCAGGTCGCAGTTTTTCATGGCGTTTGTTGCGCCGCCGTATCCGATGAGGCCCGTCATTCCGACATCGAACGGGTTGTCGGCTCCCATCCACTGTTTCCCGCGCAGGGTGTAGGCTATCGGGGCTTTGAGCTTTCGGGCTAGCTCCACCACCTGGCCGTGCGCGTGCCTGCATCCGTCTCCGCAGAAGAAGGTGACGCTCTTTGCGGCGTTTACTGCCTCCGCGAGGGTTTCAAGCGCCTCGGGAGCCGGAGATTTTTCCGCGGGCCTTTCAAATGGGGGATGGCGCAGGCCGGTCTGCCGGTAGGGATGGTCGCCGACATCTCCGGGGATGGCAATGGTCGAAACGCCCTGTTCGCTTATCGCCTTTTGGATGCCCGTCTGGATGATTCTCGGCATCTGTTCGGCGGTGGATGCGAGTTCGCAATAGACGCTGCATTCCTCAAACACCCTTTCCGGATGGGTTTCCTGAAAATAGGACATGCCGATTTGGGAGCTTGGGATGTGGGAGGCGATTGCGAATACCGGGGCGTAGCTGCGCCACGCGTCGTATAGGCCGTTTATGAGGTGGAGGTTCCCCGGGCCTGCGGTGCCGGCGCAGCAGGCAAGCTTTCCGGTGAGCTGGGCTTCGGCGCTGGCCGCGAAGGCTCCCGATTCCTCGTGGCGCATCTGCACAAAATCTATGCGGCCGTCCCGCCGCAGGGCGTCCGACACCGGATTGAGGCTGTCGCCCACGATTCCGTAAATTCTCCTGACTCCGGCGTCGGCCAGTTCAGACACCAATAATTCCGCAACGGTTCTTGCCGCCATAACTTTCCTTTTTGCTTGTGCGATTTTCAAATGCCAACCGTCTTGAATTCGGCGGCCGGCTGACAGGCTGGTTTATATAATCGTACATAACTTTCCGCGCGTAATCTCATTATTCCGGCTTTTAAGCAGTTTGTCTTTTGCATCCGCATGGACGCCGTCAGGCGCGAAACAATTTTCATTCAAGATGCGGGAAATGCCCAATGCCTTGCCTGAATTTTTTTCCCGCATGCCGTTTTTGTTTCTGGGCCTGAGGTTGGATTTTTATGAGGCTAAAACATTGGAATCTCCCGGTGCCCCGCCTGCGGATCTTTGAATTTGGGGAAGCAATGCGCCGCAGGATGAATGTACTGAAGAATTCGCGAAAGGCGATTTGAAATGTGTTGGCCGCTTTTGCGAAATGACTCCGGCACTGCGAAACCTTTTTGAATTGTTGAAATCCTGCTGCTTGGAGATATTTAGTTATATTCCTGGTATGCCAAGAGGGTTTGTTTTTGCTCCCGCACAGAAGCGGATTTCGCAATGAAATTCGCTTGCGGGAAGGAAACACGGCGGCTCATCGCTTGAAGTAGTGCCACGGGCTTTTTTATTTTCTTCGGGATATTTCAACCTTTGGAGGCCGCAAAGCAGAAACGGCTTTTTAGCTCATGCCAAATGCGCATTCGGCTTAAACTCGATTTTATGCCTGTATTCTGGCGCCCTGCGCAAATGGGGGCGGGACTGCGCATTCTGGAGCAAAATGAACGCGGCTAAAAACGCTGCGGATGCGCTAGTTAAAAACAGGAAAACCCGTCCAAGCGCTTTGCTTGAACGGGTCCTTTAAATGGTGGTGGGGACTGGATTCGAACCAGTGAACAGTAAAACTGAACGGATTTACAGTCCGCGCCCTTTAGCCACTTGGATACCCCACCGGGCAATTTTTAAAGATACTTAACATACTTCCGAATCGCTTGTTGCCAAGCTTTTTTTTAAGATTTTTTTCCGGCAGGAAAGCGGCGGCGTTTCGAGGCGAGGGGGCAGGTTTAATCCTGCGTGCGGGCCGCCCATGAAGGGCGCGCGCTGCGGGCTTTAAAGAAGCGCAGACCCTTGAAGGGGCGGAGGGCCTAAACTGTGCCGGATTGGGTATGAGGCGTTTCCGCTTCCCGTCCGGTCTTGAGGCTTGGCCTGCGCGGGGCTGCAACGCCATGGCCAAGTGGAAGACGGCGGGGAGCGGGCGTTTCGCGGGGCCGGCATGGCTGGATTCCCTTCCCGCAAGCGAATTTCATTTTGAAATCCGCCTTGTTTTTCCCAGCTCATATAAGCCAAAAAAAACGGTTCGCGCCCTTGCGGGTTTGAACCGTTCTGCGTTTTTTGCCTGCGCGCCCTATTGCTTTTTGGGGCGCGCCAACGGGCGCGGGGCGGCGTTTTTTTCGCCGCCGCCCATGGATTGCGTCATTGCTTTGCCGGGGGATTTTCCTGCATCTTTTTCTCGCCGCGCAGGACCCTGCCGATTTCGCCCGTCAGGAACAGGTAGTAGTCGGACGGCATGCCCTCGTTTGTCAGGAACTTGTTCTTTGTGCCCCGGGGAACATCGTCGCGGATTTTTAATATGGCCGTGCCCTCGTCCACTTCGTCGAACATCGCAACATATATCATTTCGGAGCCGTTTTCTATCATGGAGTGGGCGAGCGTCCAGAAGAACTCGCCCTTCAGGCGCGGGGCGCTGTTAAACGGAGCCTTGCTGCCGCGGTGCTGCATCAGGTTGTGCCAACTGAATCCCGGATATATCACCGGCGCGTAGTCCACGCCCATTTCGCGGCAGAATTCGACATCCTTTGAAACGCGGTCTTTCAGCAGGGCCTTGAGGGCGTCCTTTGTTTCTTTTGTGCCGTCGAGCTTGAACCTCCCCGGATTCCACGGCGAAACGACGTCGGCGCTTTTTATGATTTCGTGCAGTCTCGGGTCGGGCAGCGTGTCGCCTTCGAGCGTCCTGAAAGTCGGCGGTACGCCCAGCATCACCGAACAGCCGCCGTATTGCGGATCCTCCTTTAGAAACTTTATGAATTTTTCAATGCCCAGGGTGTCGAGGGAGTAGGGCCTGTCGACGAAGCCGAGGCCCCATATGGAGACGAGGGGGCCGCCGTTGTGGAAGAGGTAGTTCGTGCCGTCGCCGGACGTGGCCTTGAGGTCGTCAACGATGAATTTCCAGTCGTCGATTAGCCGCTGCGACGCGTCCTGGCCGGGGCGGACGCCGGAGAGGTCGTACATCACCACCAGTGCGCGCCCGTACTTTTTGGAGGCGGCTATGGCGTGCCTGAGGACCCTGGCGTTCTCCTCGCGGAAGCGCGGGTTTGTGGTGCCGAAAAACCTCTGCACCATGGCGCCGTCTATGCCGTATTCCTTCATCCATTTGAAATGGGTGTCGACCGTCTGGTAGTCGGCCGAGGAAAACACCCTCACGGGCTTGCCGTCGGGGCCGGTGAAGCCGGACTCGTAGGAATTTTCGTACTCTCCCATTTCGGGCAGGGCTTCCACCGTGCAGTTGTCGTCGCTGAAGCCCCTGCCGCCCCAGTGGACCCAGCCGCGGCCCGAGCCGTCGCCGGGCGCCCGGAACCAGCCCTGGTAGCCGGCCATGACGCGGCCCTTGTAGCTCGTGTGAATCGGGTTTGTGCCGTGCTTTGCGCCGGGCTTTAGTTCTTTTGCCGAGGCGCACGCGCAGGACGCGCCCGCGAGGGCGAGCAATGCGATTGATGTCTGTTTTAAAAGGCGCGGACAGGCGCGCAGAAGCGTCTTTGTCATAATTTCAATATCCCCATTTATAACGTGATGAAAAACTTATTATATGAAATCCCGTTTAAATTATAAAGCATTTTTTGGCGGAATTTTTCAGCCCGCCGCATATTCCTTCGGAGGGCGGATTATTATGCCCATGCGCGGCGAGGGCCCGGGTCTGCGGGGAGGGGGAAAGGGCGTCCATGCGCGGCGGTGAAGGTTGCGGAGGATTTTATCGCACGGCGCATCCCGTAGCGCAGCATATGCGGAGAGCCTCGCTTTTGAAAGACAGGCTTGAGGTTTCAGAAAGCCTGGCATCGGATTTTTTTGGAGCGTCTTTCCAGCCGACTTGCAGTTTTGGAGCCTGCAAAGATTGCCCCGTTTTGGGGTGTGGAAACTGGCAGCTTTGGGGGATATGCATGGCGGAGGTGGCGGGGACTTTGCGCAATGCTTTGCCCGCCAGCCCAAATTTCCCTTGGGGAATCTGAGAGCCGTTCCTTTACCCGTTGCGGGAGGGGCCCTTAGGATTTGCCGCCGCCATTTTTTGCCCTGCATCAGGTGCGTGGCAAAGACGGCTGCACATCAAGGCATTCCCATCCGCCCTGCTGCGGCTGGTTTTGCTCCTCGCGGAAAATTCATCGCCCCTCTGCGGATTGCGCCGGGCATTGTGCGTCCGTGAATATTTCGGCGTGCGCGGCGTTGCGGAGGATGTAGGAAGAGGGCAGGGTTATGCGCCCGCTTTTCACTTCCCCGAGGGCTTTCCCGAGTATTTCGGCCTTCCCTGCGCCGACGACGGGGACGAAAATTTCGTGCGAGTTTAGAATCGCTGGCCCTGTCATCGTCACGCGCATCCGCCCGTCGCAGGGGTTTTTCACCGCCGCGTACGCCGAGCGGTAGACGAGCGGCGTGAGGTCGTCGGGAAATATCGAGGCCGTGTGGCCGTCGGACCCCATTCCCAGGATTGTGCAGTCGAAGTCGGGCAGGCGCGCGCCGGGTTTGCCGGCCAGAGCCGCAGTTTCCGCAGAGTAGCGTTCGGCTTCGGCGTGCGGGTCGTCCTCGCCCCTTATCCTGAAAATGCGGGATGGGGAAATCCCGGCGGGGCCGAAGAAAAGCTCGTTTGCGAACCTGAAGTTGCTCTCGTCCGAGGACGGCGGCACGCACCTCTCGTCGACCCAGAAGAAGCGCGCGGCCCTCCAGGGCAGGGCGGAGGCGAACTCCCCGGCCCACAGCGCGAACATCTCCCTGGCGGTCCCGCCGCCTGAAAGGGCGATGTTGAAGTCCCCCTTCTCGCGGGAATCCATAAGCCTTTTCAGCTTCAGCGTCATCGCGCGCAGCGCGTCATTTGCATCCTTGAAAGATTCGACTTCCGTCATCTGGATTATTCTCCTGAATAGTGTACCTGGTGCCTGAACGGGGCGTATTCGCACGAGTCCCCGGCCGAGTCCTTTATAAGCGCCGCGCCCTCCTGCGGGCCCATTGAGCCTGCGGGGTAGTAGTAGAGCCCGCGGCGCGGCTCCGCCTTCCATGCGGCGAGTATGGGGTCGATGAACTTCCAGCTCGCGGCCAGCGCGTCGTTTCTCGCGTACAGGGTGGAGTCGCCGAGCATGGCGTCGAGAAGCAGGCGCTCGTAGGCGTCGGGGAGGTGGACTTTCGAGAGTGAGTCGTAGCGGAAGTCCATGCTGACCTGGCGCACCTGGAAGCCCGCCCCCGGCATTTTCAGGGCGAAGTTCAGCGATATGCTCTCGTCGGGCTGTATGCGCAGCGTGAGCTTGTTGCAGGATGAGCCGGAGCACTGCCCTGCAAAGAGCTGCTGGGGGGTGGACTTGAAGTGTATGACGATTTCCGACTTCTTTTCTGGGAGAGCCTTGCCGGTGTAGAAGTAAAACGGCACGCCGCCCCAGCGCCAGTTGTCTATAAAAAACTTCATGGCCACGTAGGTCTCTGTCGAGGAGTCCGGGGCCACGTTCTTTTCTGCGGTGTAGGCGCGCGCCGGGAGGCGGTCTATCACGCCCTCTGCGTACTGGGCGCGGACGACGTCGGTTGATATTTTTTCCGGCGTGAGCGGGTGGAGGGAGCGGAACACCTTCGAGATTTCGTCGCGTATTGCCTCGGGGTCGAAGCTGGCGGGGGCCTCCATGGCGACGAAGGCCATGAGGTGCATCAGGTGGTTTTGCACCATGTCGCGCAGCGCCCCGGCCGAGTCGTAATACTTGCCCCGGTTTTCCACGCCGAGCGTCTCCGTGGCCGAAATCTCCACAAAGTCGATGTAGTTGCGGTTCCAGAGCGGCTCGAATATGCCGTTTGCAAACCTGAGCACCAGGATGTTCTGCACGGTCTCCTTGCCGAGATAGTGGTCTATCCTGTAAATCCCCTTCTCCTCGAAGATTTCGCGGAGGTGGGCGTTCAGGCGCAGGGCTGAGCCGTAGTCGGTGCCGAAGGGCTTTTCAACTATTATGCGCCTCCAGCCGTCCGGCTCGGACGGGGAGCTGAGGCCGCCGACGCGCAGGCATGTGGGGATGAGCTCGTACATGTTCGGGGGCGTGGCCAGGTCGAACACTATCTTGTCGGGGAGGCCCTCCGCGCGCCTTACTTCGGCGACCTTTTCGGAGAGTGCGCCGTACTCGGCGGCGTCGGCCGTGTTGAAGCTCGCGTAGTAGAGGTGCGAGAGGAATTCGTCGAGCAGGGCGGAGTCCGGATCCGGGTCCTTGCCGTACTTTATTATGTTTTCCGCCTGGTACTTCCTGTATTCGGCGTCGGAATAGGCCGTGCGCGCCGCGCCGACCACCGCGAACTTTTCCGGCATGAGCTTGCGGGAGTAAAGCTCGAAGAGGGCCGGGATGAGCTTGCGCTTGGCAAGGTCCCCGGAAGCGCCGAATATTATAAGAATCTGGTTTTCGGGCCTGTTCATGTGCCTTGCCTTCAGACGTTGTAGGTTCCGGAGCGGGTCTTGCCGCCGGTGTTCGCCCAGTCGGTGTGGAAGAACTCGCCCCGGGGCGCGTCGCGGCGCTCGTAGGTGTGGGCGCCGAAGTAGTCGCGCTGGGCCTGGATGAGGTTTGCGGAGGAGTCGAGGCGGCGGAGGGAGTCGAAGTACGAGAGCGCCGAGGACATGCAGGGGACCGGGATGCCCGCGAGCGCGCAGGCCGAAACCGCCGCCCTGAATTCGCCGAGGCACTCCCTCACCTTGTCCGCGAAGAACCCGTCAAAGAGGAGGTTTTCGAGCTTCGGGTCGCGCCCGTAGGCCTCTGAGATTTTCGTGAGGAACTTCGCGCGGATTATGCAGCCCTTGCGCCAGATGCGGGCTATCGCCGCAAAGTCGAGGTTCCAGCCGTGCTTTTCGGAGGCGGAGGCCATGAGCGAAAATCCCTGCGCGTAGGATATCATCTTGGCCGCGTAGAGGGCCTTTTCGACCGCCGCGACTGCCGAGGGCCTGTCCATGCCGAGCGGGTTCGACGCCTGGGAGAATATCCCCTCGGCCTTGGCTCGCACGGAGTCGCGCCCGGACATGAAGCGGGCGTAGACGGCCTCCGTTATGAGCGAGAGCGGCACGTTCTCGTCGAGCGCGGCCTGCACGGTCCACTTGCCCGTGCCCTTCTGGCCCGCGACGTCCAGGATGGAGTCGAGCAGGTAGCCGCCGTTCGGGTCCCTGAAATTCATGATTTTTGACGTTATCTCTATGAGGAAGCTGTCGAGCTCGCCCTTGTTGAATTCGCCAAACACCCGCGCGAGCTCCTCGTTGTCGAGCCCGGCTCCGGTCTTGAGGACGGAATACGCCTCGGCTATGAGCTGCATGTCGCCGTATTCGATTCCGTTGTGGACCATCTTTACGAAGTGGCCCGCCCCGCCCGGGCCCATCCATTCGCAGCACGGCGAGCCGTCGTCAAGGTGCGCCGCCACAGCCTGGAGGATGCCCCTTGCAAGCGGCCACGCCTCCGGGTTGCCGCCGGGCATTATGGAGGGGCCCCTGAGCGCGCCCTCCTCGCCGCCTGACACGCCCGCGCCCACAAAGAGGATGCCCCTGTCTGCGAGGTCCTTCACCCTGCGCTCTGTGTCGCGGAAGTCGGAGTTGCCGCCGTCGATTATCACGTCGCCCCTGTCGAGCAGCGGAACGAGCGTTTCGATGACGGAATCGACCGCGGCCCCGGCCTTGACCATGAGCATTATCTTGCGCGGGCTTTTCAGCGATGCGACGAGGTCTGCCGGGTTTTCGGTCCCGGCGAAGTTCCGCCCTGCGGCGCGCCCCTTCATGAAGCGCTCCACCGCGCTCTCGCGTCCGGGATGGGCGCGGTTGAACACCGTCACGCGGAATCCCTTGCTCTCCATGTTGAGGGCGAGGTTTTCGCCCATTACCCCGAGGCCGACCAGGCCGATGTCGGAAAGTTCCATAATGCGTTCCTTTTTTATAATTGCAGTTTTTTTGAAATTCAGCCGCCTGCCGCCGCGCCCCGCATCGGCGGGGCGCAGTGCGGGCGAATGGTTCAGAATGGTTTTGGGCGCACCCGCGTCAAACCAAAATTTGGCGGGGGCGCGGCCCGCCTGCCGGGCTTCCCCGCTTTTAAATCGTAAAAACGCGCCCGCGTTAAAGTTGCGCGCGGCGGGGTTTTTTAACTTGACGCGCCCGGACGGCAAAATCTAGTTTCACAAACCGATTTCCCCTCCCGCACGCGCCGCGCGGCGCGGGGCTTCGCGGAGGGGGTAGGATTTTCTGACATGGCCTGGATGCTGCTACTTCTCGCGGGCGCCTTCGAAATATCTTTCGCAGTCGGCCTCAAATATACGGAGGGTTTCACGAAACTCGTGCCCTCGGTCCTCACCTGCGTGTGCGCGATTCTGAGCTTCGGGCTCCTGAACTGGGCCATACGCACCCTGCCCGTCGGCACGGCCTACGCCGTGTGGACGGGAATAGGCGCGCTGGGCACGGCGGTGTATGGAATTTTCATGTTCGGGGAGTCCTCGGCGGTTCCCAGAATCGTGTGCCTGAGCTTCATTCTGATAGGCGTGGTGGGGCTCAACATAGTGTCAGAGAGCGCCTGAACCAGCCGTTCCGGGGCTTCCGGGGGGAGGCTTCCGGGTTTTGAAGGGAAAACTCCGGATGAAATTTTCGCATTTTTTCATAAACAGGCCAAACCTGGCCATAGTCATATCAATATTCATCGTGATTCTGGGCGCCATATCCTTCAGGCGCCTGCCGATGACTCAGTACCCTTCCATCGTCCCGCCGACGGTCTCCATAAGCGCGCGGTACGCGGGCGCCTCCCCGGAGGTGCTCATGAATACGGTTGCGGCCCCGATAGAGGAGGCCCTAAACGGTGTCGAGCGCATGATATACATGCAGAGCCAGTGCGGCGCGGACGGCTCCGTCAGGATAAACGTGACATTCGAGACCGGGACCGACCCCGACATGGCCCAGATACACGTTCAAAACCGGGTGTCCGCCGCCGAAAACCGCCTGCCCCAGGAAGTCAGGGATTCCGGCATAACCGTGCGCAAGCGCTCCCCGGACACCGTGCTGTACGTAAACGTTATCTCCCCCGACAACAGCCGCGACAAGCTCTACCTCACAAACTACGTCATAACCCGAATGCAGGACAGGCTCGCGCGCGTTTACGGGGTGGGGGACTTCAACATCATGGGCGCCAAGGAGTACTGCATGCGCATATGGATGGACACCGCCCGCCTCGAAGCCTTCGGCATCTCCCCCTCCGAGGTGGTTGCGGCGCTGAGGGCGCAGAACAGGCAGGTCGCCGCGGGAAAGCTCAACGAGCCGCCGCACCGCGACGGGGCCGCATACGAGCTAATCATAAACGCCTACGGGAGGCTCGTGACCGAAAGGGAGTTCGGGGAAATCGTCGTGAGGGAGTTTTCGGACGGGAGGATAATAAGGGTCTCCGACGTCGCCCGCGTGGAGCTGGGCTCTTACACCTACGACAACGAGTCCTACCTGAATAACCAAAGCTCCGTCTCTATGGGCTTTTTCCAGCTTCCCGAGGCGAACGCAATCGAGACTTCGGCGCGCATAAAGGAGGAGCTGGCCGCCCTCGCAAAGGATTTCCCGAGCGGCGTGGACTACGTAATAGGCTTCGACGTCACGACATACATAAGCGAGTCCATAAACGCGGTTTACAGGACGATTTTCGAGGCAGTCCTTCTCGTGGTCCTGGTGGTGATGCTCTTTTTGCAGAACTGGAGGGCGGCGCTCATACCGCTTTTTGCAATCCCGGTGTCGCTTATCGGGGCATTCACGGCGATGTACGCCTTCGGGTTTTCGCTGAACAGCCTCAGCCTTTTCGGGCTTGTGCTTTCGATAGGCATAGTGGTTGACGACGCAATCGTGGTCGTGGAAAACGTGGAGCGCAACATGCGCGAGGGCTTCGGGCCGCGCGAGGCCACGGAGAGGGCGATGACGCAGGTCCAGGGCGCGCTCATCGCGATAGTTCTGGTTCTCAGCGCGGTGTTCGTTCCCACAACTTTCCTGGAGGGGATTTCAGGGCAGTTTTACAGGCAGTTTGCGATAACCATCGCCTCGGCCACGGTGTTTTCGGGCATAGTCTCGCTCACGCTCACCCCGGCATTGTGCGCCAAGTGGCTGAGGCCCGAGGGGGAGCGGGGCGGGCTTTTTACGAGGCTTTGGAACGCCACCGCCGGACGGTTATTCGCGGCGTTTAACAGGGCATTTGACGCGTTTTCCGCCCTGTACGGCAGGCTCGTCGCGCGCATTGTGAGGCTTTCCGCCCTCGCGCTCCTGCTTTACGCGCTGCTTCTCTATTCCGGCTTCAGGCTCTTTGAGGAGACACCTAAGGGCTTTATCCCGAGGCAGGACATGGGCTACATACTGGTTTCCGTGCAGCTTCCGGAGGGGGCGTCGTTCGAGCGCACCGAGGCCGTTTTGCACAGGGCTTCCGAACTCCTTTTGGACGTTGAGGGCGTCAGGTATTCCATCGCCATAGCGGGCGTGAACGCCACCGCCGGGGGCGCGAGGGCGTCGAACTGCGGCCGCATAAGCGTAAACTTCACCGACCGCGCCGAGCGCGACGCGCGTGGGCTGAGCGCAGACAGGATAAGCGCGGAGGTGCGCAGGGTGCTGTCGGAAAACATAATGGAGGCGGAGTGCCACGTGATGGCCCCGCCGGCCGTCCCCGGCATAGGCGTCGGCGGCGACTTCAAGTTCATGGTTCAGGACAGGGCGGGGCTGGGCATCGGCGAGGTGGAAAAGTACACGCGCATAATGGCGCGCGAGGCTTCCATGCTCCCGGAGGTGTCGCTCGCCTTTTCAAGCTTCAGGATTTCAAACCCCCAGCTCTATGCCGAGATTGACAGGCTGCGGGCCCAGAAGATGGGCGTTTCCGTCTCGTCGATATTCGACACCCTCCAGTACAACCTCGGCTCCGTGTACGTAAACGACTTCAACCTGCTGGGGCGCGTTTACCGCGTCGTGGCGCAGGCCGAGGGCTCGGGGCGCTCCAGGGAGGACGACGTTTACAGGCTCCGTGTCCCAAGCTCAAACGGCTCGAACGTCCCGCTCGGCTCTGTCATGAAGCTCAGCAGGGGTGTTGGCCCCGACCGCGTCGTCCGCTACAACCTCTATCCGTCTGCCGACATCCAGGGCAACTGCGCGCCCGGATACAGCACGGGCCAGGCCATCGCCGCCATCGAGGAGCTCGCGGCCAGAACCCTGCCTCCCGGCATGGGCATCGAATGGACGGACCTGGCCTACCAGCAGCAGAAGACTCGCAACACCGCCATGTTCGCCTTTTCCCTGAGCGTAATTTTCGTGTTCCTTCTGCTGGTTGCCCTGTACGAGAGCTGGACATTGCCGCTTGCCGTCATCCTCGTTGTGCCGCTTGTGCTTTTGTTCGCAATCCTGGGCGTGCACCTGCGCGGCATGGACAACAACATCATGACCCAGATAGGGTTCGTCGTGCTGATAGGCCTCGCCTGCAAGAACGCCATTTTGATTGTCGAGTTCGCCCACCAGCGCGAGATGAAGGGCGAGGAGCTGGTTTCGAGCATTACGCACGCCTCGCAGAACAGGCTGAGGCCCATCGTCATGACTTCGCTCGCCTTCATCCTCGGCGTCGCCCCCCTCGCGTACGGTTCGGGCGCGGGCTACGAGCTGCGCGAGGCTCTCGGAACTTCGGTGCTTTACGGAATGATGGGCGTGACGGTCTTCGGGTGCCTCTTCACCCCCGTATTTTACTATATGATACGCCGGCTTGCGCGGCGGGCGCGCTGACGCCATGGTCTCGGCCCTGCGGGCGTTCTTTAAGGGAGCCTCTGCTTCACTGGGGAGCCGCGCTTCGGGGGGGCAGGCGGGTTTTGCGGCATGTCTGCCGGACAATCCCATTCGGATATTGACTTTCTCCACCCCGCCATGCCTGATGGCGCCATGCAGTCCAAGAAACTGACGTATCCGGATTTTGAAATCGATTTAAAGGGGAAAATCGACGCCCTTATGGACGAGTGGCAGGCCTGCGTTCCGTATCCGATAGTGAGGGACGGGTTCTACCCGTACTACACGCGCCAGAAGCCGAAAATCCTTTTCATCGCCAGGGAATCTGTAGGTCTTGGCTGCGGCGACTACATCGGCTGCCTCCACGACGCCTATGTGAATGAGAAATGCATCGGAGAAAGGAAGCTGAATGCGGCCAAGTTCCACCGCATAATATTTTATCTTTCCTACGCCCTTACACACGGGCTTTGCGAGTACGATGAAATTCCTTATCCCGAAGATGTGGCCGACGACTTCGCGTCCCCCGGAGGTCTCAGCTTCGCCTTCATGAACATATCGAAAATTGACAACAAATCCGGGGACTGGAGGGCGGACTGGGGAAGCATTTGGAAGTCTGTAAACGACTCGCCAGATTTCATAAGGCGCGAAATATCCCTGCTCGCTCCGGACGTAATAATCGCGGGCTTTAACAATATGGAGATTATGAAGAAAGTGTTCCCCGAGTACGAAAGGCTCGGGAAGGACGAGTGGGACACCTTTGTTGTGAATGTGGACGGCCGCCGCACGCGCCTCATAAATAACTGGCATTTTTCCGCGTTGCACGTCAGCGACAAAACTTTCTACGACATAGTGTGCGACTCCATGGAAAAGTATTCGGATATTTGATTTGCCGCAGCGCAGAAATCCGTTCCGGGGTCGCACGGGTTTTCTGTGAGGCGTCCGGCAGAGGACGGCTTCGGGCGTGTCTTCGGGCGGGTTTCGTGGCTTTTATCCCCGCCGGACCGATTTCCAAACTATGTTTTTTCTCGGGATTTCCCGGCGCTCGCAGCCCTAGCCAAGGGCGCGTATGAGGGCGGCGCGTTCGGGGCATATGCGCGCGATTTCCTCGGTGTCCCCCTTTGTGAAGTCGGCGTATTCAAACGAGGGCGCGACGGTCGCCCCCATGAGCGCCCAGCATGTCTCGGGATCCGACGCCCCGTTTGCGGACACCGTCCGCGCGCCCATCCACAGCCCCTTTTTCACCGTGTGCTGCGGCTTTTCTCCGCGCTCTATGGCGGGCCCCAGACGCACCAGTTCCGACTCGCCGTCCGGCGAGACAGTGAGAAGCTCCACGAACACCCCGTCGCGTCCGGCCCTGTAAAAGTGCCACGTTTCGTCGGCGGATACGGAATGCATCGAGGAGGTCTCCCCGGCGGAGAGCATGTAGTAGATTGCGGTGGAGGCCGCATAGCTTTCGGCCCTGAACGACGGGGGGAGGGCGCTTTTTGGGATTTGCAGCCCGTCCCTGTGGGTTTCCGCGAAATGCCCGCCCTCGATTGTCAGAGGCTTCAGGCCCAGCACCCTTATAAGTTCCGATTTCTTCATGCAAAAAATGAAAACATTTTCCGCCCTCCTGCGCAATCCGCAAGTTTGCGTCTCCGCCCGCCCTGCCGCGCATTTTGCCCCTCTGCTGTGTCCCCGGCTGCAAACGGAAAAATCCGCTCCATCCTCCTCTGAAATGGAAGCCCCCGATGGGCATTGCAGAAAATTCTGCCGCGCAAACCGGATTGCCTCTCCGTTTCCGCTCCGACGTTTTTCCCTGCGGTTTCGCTTTCGCAGGCGGGTTTTATCCGGCTGGCGTCCGCTCAATCTTTCAAGGGCTGTCATGGATTATAACGCCCCGGAAGAAAAAGGGGAAGCGCATGGCTCGCGGCAAGCCGGGCGGCTTTGATTGTCTTTTCAAATTTCATTCAGCAATCGCAATCCATTCCCCGCATATGCCCCCGTCTTTTTTGGCGGGCGTTTTTTCGCGCTCCTTCGGCGCGCCTTGCAGGCGGGGGGCGCTTCTCGGTGATGGCGTCCCGCGTCAAAGTCCGGCGGGCGCCCCGCCTAGAGAGCCGAATACGGCTATCCAGACGCAGGGGTTTGACACCGATTCCACGCGGTGCCTCGCCCCGCGCGGAATGAGGAGCGCGGCGCCCTCCGCAAGCCGCCTCGGCGCGTCCTCCCCCTCGAATAGCAGGGAGGCCTCCCCGCGCGCCACGCACACCCACTCGTCCTCGTCCTGGTCGTACCAGAACCCCGGCGGCGACGCGCGCCCGAACGAGACTATGCGCTCTATCCGCGTTCCGGGGCCTTCCGCGAGCGTCTGGAAAACCTCTCCGCCCGACGGGCTTTCGGGAATCTCAAATATGCCTTTCATCCCTCCCATTTTTAGAGGGGGGAGCGGCATTTCAATAAAAATGCCGACCTTGCGCGTTTTTGCGGCGCTCCCGGGCCGGGGCGAAATTTTTGTTTGAAAGACCGCCCGCCTTGCACTTTCATTTTCCGATTTTTACCATGAACCATATACGGGCGGCATTGTTTGACTTGGACGGGGTGATAGTTGACACCGAGGGCGGATATACTGAATTTTGGGACGCCCAGGGGCGTATGTACCTGCCGGAAATCGAAAATTTCGCGGCGGGCATAAAGGGCTTCACGCTCGCGCAGGTGTTTGAAAGGTTTTTCCCGGACATGCCGGAGGCAAGGCGCGAAATCACGGGGCGGCTCGACGCCTTCGAGAGGGGGATGTCTTACGGGTACATTCCCGGCGCGCCCGAATTTGTGTCCTCCCTGCGCTCCGAGGGCGTCCGCACCGCCATTGTGACGAGCTCCAACAACAGGAAGATGGAGGCCGTGTTTGCGCGCCGTCCGGAGCTGCGCGGGCTCTTCGACGCGGTTGTAACGAGCGATAGCGTCTCGAAGTCGAAGCCGGACCCGGAGTGCTACCTGCTTGGCGCGAAGCTCTTGGGGGCGGGGAGCGCCTGGGTTTTCGAGGATTCGATTTCGGGCCTTAGGGCCGGGGCGGCGTCGGGCTTTCCGGTGATAGGGCTCGCCACCACGCTGCCTGCGGAGAAAATCGCCCCATACTGCTCGCTGGTCATCCGCGACTTCCGCGGGGCCTCCCCCGCGATTTTGGAGCGGGCCAAAAAAACGCCGCATGCGCCAAAAAAAGCTTGAAAACGTTGGAGACGTGAGCATTATACAGATTTTCATTATATGAAGAAGGGGCGGTTAGCTCAGTTGGTTAGAGCGTCTGTCTTACACACAGAATGTCACAAGTTCGAGTCTTGTACCGCCCACCATTTTTTTAGAAGTCATGAAGCACACCATATCCGCGCTGGTAGAAAATAAGTTTGGCGTCCTCGCGAGGGTCGCCGGAATGTTCAGCGGCAGGGGGTTCAATATCGAAACTCTCAATGTCGGGCCGACGCAAGACGGCAAATTCTCCAGGATAACGGTGACGGTAAAGGACGGAAAACACAGCATCGACCAGTGCGTAAAGCAGCTTTCGAAGTTTGTGAACGTCTTGGAAGTCAAGGACTTTTCTCGCTCCTCGGCGTTTGTCGCCCGAGAGCTCGTCATGGTCAAGGTGAAGGCCTCGTCCGAAACGCGCGCCAGCATAATCGAAATCGCGGGGCTCTTCCGCGGCAAGGTTGTCGACGTCGAGTCGGACTCGCTCATCATCGAATGCACGGGCAATCCGAACAAGATTCTGGCGTTTTTCAACATGATAGAGCCTTTCGGCATCATCGAGATGGCCAGAACCGGCAACGTCGCGCTCGAGCGCGGCAAGTCGTCCCGCAACGAGGAATAACAAAACCCATATTTAACCAAAAATATAAGAAGGAGCAATATCATGCCCGCATTGAAACCAGCGAAGGTATACACGGAAAAAGACGCCGACCTCGGCGTCCTCAAAGGCAAAACATTGGCGGTTATCGGCTACGGCTCGCAGGGCCACGCCCATGCCCTCAATCTCAAGGACAGCGGCTGCAAGGTTATAATCGGCCTCTATCCCCAGAGCAAGTCCGTGGAAGTTGCAAGGCAGCAGGGCTTCGAGGTTTACCCGACTGCGGAGGCCGTCCAGAAGGCGGACGTCATCATGATTGCGGCCCCCGACATGAAGCAGGCCTCCATCTATGAAAAGGACATCGCCCCGAACCTCTCCAAGGGCAAGACCCTCCTTTTCACGCACGGCCTCGCCATACACGCCGGCCTCATCAAGGCTCCTAAGGGCGTCAACGTGATAATGGTGGCCCCCAAGGGCCCCGGCCACGTCGTCCGTTCCCAGTTCCTCGAAGGCAAGGGCGTCCCGGCCCTCATCGCCGTTTACGCCGGCGGCTCCGCCGCAAAGAAGATCGCCCTGGCGTGGGCAAAGGGCATCGGCGGCGCGCGCGCCGGAGTCATCGAAACCTCCTTCCAGGAAGAGACCGAAACCGACCTCTTCGGCGAACAGGCCGTCCTTTGCGGCGGTGTCAGCGCCCTCATCAAGGCCGGGTTTGAAACCCTGGTCGAGGCCGGCTACAAGCCCGAAATGGCGTATTTTGAATGCTGCCACGAGCTCAAGCTCATCGTCGACCTCATCGTCGAAAGCGGTATCTCCGGCATGCGCTTCTCCATTTCCGAGACCGCCAAGTACGGCGACATCACCCGCGGCCCGCGCGTCGTCACCAAGGACACGAAGAAGGCCATGAAGCAGATACTCAAGGAAATCCAGTCCGGAAAATTCACGAAGGAATGGGTCAAGGAGTACAAGGCGGGCCTTCCCAATTACAACAAGCTCCTCAAGGAAGGCGAAGAGCACCTCATCGAAAAGACCGGCGACCGTCTGCGCGGCCTGATGCCCTGGGTTCACAAGAAGAACATCCACGGCGCCCAGGCAGCCTACGGCATAGAGGCCAAGGCTTCCGCCAAGTCCGCTGCCAAGAAGGCTCCGGCGAAGAAGGCTGCCAGGAAGTCCGCTAAAAAGTCCAAGTAGCGCGAGTTTTGCAAACCCCGGGCGCGGCCGCATGGCCGCGCCCTTTGTTTTTCGGGCGCAGCCTGTGGGCATTTTGGACGCCGCGAGTTTTGCGCTCCGGCCTGCCGGAGGGCTGGGAGGCGGGCGCTTTGCTCCGCGCCGGGCCGCTTGAAAGGCCCGCATGGCGCTTCCGGATTTTTATTGCGCCCCCGGAGGGGGTGCGCCAGTTTTTTGGGGTACATCAAAATGGGAAAGCTTTACAGAGTGGCCACAAGGCCGAGCCCGCTTGCGGTGACGCAGGCCCGCATGGCCGTCGCATATTTTTCGGCCAGGATTCCGGATTCGGAGTACGAGATTGTTGAATTTAAGACGACCGGGGACAGGAAGCTGTCATGGTCGCTTGAGGAGCACGGCGGCAAGGGACTTTTTACAAAGGAGCTTGAAGACGCCCTGCTCGACGGCCGCGCGGACTTTGCGGTCCACAGCGCAAAGGATATGCCCGTCGATTCGCCGGACGGCCTTTCAATCCCCTGCTTTCTGCCGCGCGACGACGCCCGGGACGTGCTCATTTCAAAGGAGGGTGCGGAAGTGCCCGCGCTCGTGGCGACCGGTAGCCCCCGCAGGCGCGCGCAGCTCAAGAAGTTTTTCCCGAACGCGGTCTGGACGGAGATTCGCGGCAACGTGGAGACCCGCCTGCGCAAGGTGGCCGAGGGGCCGGCAGACGCCACAATGCTCTCTGCGGCGGGCCTTGGCAGGCTGGGAATTTCGTCATTCCCGGGCCTCTCGTTCAGGCCGATGAAGATACCCTGCTGCGTCCCGGCCGTGGGGCAGGGGGCGATAGCCGTCCAGTGCAGGGACTCCGATGCCGCATTCTTTTCGGGCTTTTCGGACGCCCCCACGGCACTTGCCGTCGCCCTTGAGCGCGAGTTTCTCAAGGCTCTTGACGGGGGCTGCCAGGTGGCCTTCGGCGCCCATTTCGACGGGGAGATATTCCACTTTTTCCACGAGAAGACGGGCTGCCAGAAGCTCGACTTCTCCGTTGAAAAGAGGGACTTCAACGCCATGGCTTCGCGCGTGCGCGCCGTCGCCGAGGGACTTCTGGCGTAGGGGCGCCACCCCCGGCATCCGGCGGGAAATGTCCGCGCGTGCGCGGGCGGGGGATTCATGCGTCTTACTGCGGCGGATGAAAATCCGTCCGGGCTGCGCGGCGGCGGGCGGTTTTGGAAAAGCAATGTGCGGCGGGCAACGCTGCGGCGGAATTTGAAGCGCATTCGCATTGCCTCTTTCCTCCCTCAGGCGGCTGCCTCAAAAGAAATGGCGCTGCCCGCCCTCAAAGTTCCCGCAAGGCAAGTGCAGTTTTTTGTTTTCAATACGCTGCGCAGTTGCAGGCGGCGGGTTTTGCGCCGGGCCGGGAGGGGGGCCTTACTGGGCGCCGCTCTCCGGTTTGTTTTCATTGTAAAATTTATCATTGCATGGCATCTTATGCCGCCAAAAACTTTTTTGAAAATTGGCAGGTGAATTTTTTTCAAAAAAAGAGCCAATTCAAAAAGGTCTTTCCGGATATTTTTAATGGTGCTGGCATGGATTGGGATGCCGCGAAAGAAACAAAAAAAACAGGCGCCTTTCCGCATCATAGCAGGCGGGCTTTACTTCTACGCGCAAAATTCCATTTCCCAAAACCGCTTTCAGTTTCATTATCCATGCCAGACTCTTTTTAATATTGTAAAAAACGGGCTTTGGAGTCCGGCTGACGCCCGTTCTCGGAGTGAGCTTACGGAATAATTCAGGTTTTTCTCAAAAGGTTTGATGGGCCGCTGAACGCAGCAAAAAACCGCTGAAACAGGGGGCTGCGGGCGGTTTTAGTTTTCGGAATTGTTTTGAGAAAAAATCGCCGTCCGTGCTTTTAATCTGCAAAAAGCCGAACATTTGAGAGGAAAAAACAGGACTTTGCGTGGGAAAATAATATCGGCCGACCGATGAGGCGGGCTGTCCGTGATTGCGTTCTGGGCGATGCGGTAATATATCCAAATATCAAGCTTTTCCATTCAAAGGTTCGGTTCTTTTCCTCAAACCTCGCGGCGCGATGCAATTCGACACGATTTTAGGCTTTCAGATTTCATATGGAAGGGGAGCGGTGCGGGAGGCCAAAGTTAATGTCGGAGCGTCCCTCAGGCAAACCGCGCGGCAACCGCTGGCAGCCAGTCCCGACGGGCTTTATGATTCAACAAAGCATCAAACCGTTCCGCGATTTCCATCGCACATATGTTTTACGGGGACTTGCGCTTTCATTCTTGGAGCCGCCTGTGTTAAGGCAGCCGAATGGACGGGTGAAAATCCATTTGCTTCGGGCAATTTGGCAGGCGGTAAATCTTGGGGCTATATGGATAAGCCGGGGGCTTGCGGATTCTGGAATGGGATTCTTCGGTATATTCTGCGGCGCTTCCGGAGCGGCATTGCCGCGCGCAGGCTCCCGCAGGGAGCGCGAGAAGGGGTGATGCGGATATTGTCTGCGGAATTTTCATACGGGGCCTCGCCTGCCGGCAGGGCGCGTCTTTTCAGCGCTTATCTTGTTCGGCATTCGGACCCCGGGCGAGGGGACTGGCGTCACTGGCAGGCTTCCGGGTTTTTCAGGTCCCTGCCCGACACGGCGGGCTTGAGCGATTCAAGGTCCACTCCGAACCCGGCCATTATGGTTGCGGGGACGTCGTAGGAGCGTATCGTTTCGTTTGTAAAAATGGAATGGTCGTTTGTAATGAGGGCTATCCAGGGGGCGTAGTAGTGGCCGCGTGCGCCGGGCACGAAGCCGTGGTCGGCGGTGGCGAATATGCGGGTGCGCTCAAGGAGGCCCTCCGCCTTGAGAGCGTCCAGAATCTCGCCGATGCACCTGTCGGCGCGTTCGCAGCCGGCGCGGTAGGCGTCGGACTCCCTACCCGAGGCGTGCCCGCTCCTGTCGGGGTTTCTGAAATGCAAAAACGCGAGAAACGGGCCGCCCTTCACCTCTTTAAGCGCATCCAAAAAGGCGTCTTTTGCCGCGTCCTCGTCCCTGTCCTCTGCGGAAAATACGTCTATGGATTTTTTCGCGTTCAGGTAGGGGCCGCCCTCTATCGGGATGCCGCACTCGGAGCGCCCCCCGAGCTCCCCGGCGGTCATCGCCCCGACGTTTTCGCGCTTTGACGATACGAACACGGTCTTGACGCGCCCGCCGGTTGCGGCCTTCACCCGCTCGAATATCGTGAGCCCCTCGGGAATCGGCTGGAAGCGCGAGTTTGTCAGGACCCGCGTATGCTCGGGTATCAGGGAGGTGAGCATGACGGCGTGGCCCGGCTTTGTCTCGGTCTGGTAGTCCGGGATGGTGGAATTTATTATCAGGCGGTTGGGGCCGGAGGAGTCGGCTATGCGCAGCAGGTTCGGGACGCGGCCCGAGCCGATGAGCTCCATGAGGACCCGCCTGTCCAGGCCGTCCATGCTTATGAGTATGGCGTTTTCAAACTTCCTCTCGGGAGCGCGGACTATTTTCTGCGGCGCGAATTTCGGCTCCGCGTAGTCGGGGTGCTCCTTTTTGAAGTTGCGCATGGAGCGGTAGTGTATCACTTCGGCGGGCGTTGCCAAACCGTCCCCGTTTAAGTCGTAGCGCGCGGCGGGGCCGGAGAGCTCTTCGCCGGTTAGAATGCGGTCGTTATTCGCGTCGAATTTTGCGGCCTCTTCGGGGAGGGGCCAGAGGGAGCTTATTGCGCTTTCGGCGCCGGATGAGGGGAGGGATGCCAGAAAGAGGCATGCAAGGGAGGACGTGAGGATTGCGGCTTTCATTTTTACTTCTGCGGCATGGTTAAAAGGGCGCGCGTCGCGCCGTGCCCGAAAAAGGGAACATTGCCCATTCAAAGCCCCGCTCCGGCGGATGTCAAAGCGCAAAGGGCGGAAATTTTTCCGCGCCGGCCGGTTTTTCCGGCCCGGCCGCCGTCAGTCCCGGAAAAATTTCCGCGCGAGTATTGCTGCCACGGCTTCCGCCAGCTCCGGTTTGGGGGCGAGCGGCAGGGGGATTTCCTCGCCGTCTTTGAAAATCAGGGTTATTGCGTTGAAGTCGGAGGCGAACCCGGAGGCCGGGGAGGCCACGGAGTTTGCGGCTATGGCGTCGAGGTTCTTGCTTTTCAGCTTGCCTCGCGCATAGGCCAGCACGTCGTTTGTTTCGGCTGCGAAGCCCACGAGGACCTGCCCGGTCTTGCGGGCGGAGAGGGTTTTCAGTATGTCGGGCGTCGGCTCGAATTCGACTGTCATTGACAGGGACTCCTTCTTCACCTTTGAGGGCGACTTCTCCCTGGGGCGCATGTCGGAGACAGCCGCAGTCATTATGAGAATGTCGCACGAGCCGAACCTCGCGGAGGTTTCGCGCAGCATGTCCTCCGCGCTCGTCACCCGGACAAGCTCCGCTCCCTCCGGCGCCTCCGCCCCGCACGGGCCCATCACAAGCGACACCTCCCAGCCTAGGCCGAGGCACGCCCGGGCCAGGGCCGCGCCCATCTTCCCGCTAGACGGGTTTGAAATGAACCGTACCGGGTCGAAGTGTTCGCGGGTTGGGCCCGCCGTCACGAGGCATCTGACCTTTTTCATCCGGGCGATTAAAACCCCCCGGATAAATCTTAGTCAAAGAGATTTTTATGCAAAAAAACGGGAAGATTTGAATTGACAAACCCTCCCGCCGTCCAAAAATCATTCACCTTTTAATACCTGTAAAAAGATGGCAAACAAGAAATCGTCAGAGAAAGATATACGTAAAACGGCCAAGCGCACCGCTGAAAACCGCGCCGTCCGCAGCCGCATCAAGACTTTGTCCAAGGCGGCCGCCAAGGCCGAAGGCCTCGAATCCGTAAAGAAGTGCGGGGCTGCGCTCGCGTCCGCAGTGGACAAGGGCGTCAAGAAGGGCGTCGTTCATCCCAACAAGGCCGCCCGCGTAAAGAGCGCAGTGGCGAAGGCCGTCAACGCCGCTGCAAAGTAGGGCTAAAAACGCTTGCGCCGCCGCGCTCGGGCATGGCGGCGTTTTTTTATGGCCTGTTCCGACAAGATTGGGTTCCCCGAAGGCCTTTTGGGTGAAAGGCCCGTGCGCCTCGACGTGCCGGCCCGCCGCGACGGCGGATTCATCGTCGTTAACCGCCCGGCCGGGGTGTTTCTCGAACCCGACGGCTCGGTTGAGAACCCTCCGAACATAATAGGCGCGATAAGGGCCCAGAAGGGCAAGCCGGAGCTCGCGCGCCTGGGCGTGGCAAACCCCTTTTCGGTCTATCCGGACGACGCGGAGCTCTCCGGGGCGTCGCTTGTCGCCTCGGACAAGGGGCCCGCTGCGGAGCTCAGGAACGCCTTCGGTTCGGGCATGTTTTCGTTCGAGTTCCTCATACTTTCGGAGCGCCCCTACGGGAAGGTGTCGGAATGCGCGGACCTGCCGCTTTTGAGGCACGCCCAGAAGCCGCGCGCGGTGGTGTCGCACCGCTACGGGAAGAAGTGCTCGACATCATTTTCCCTCGTCGAGGATTTGGGGGACTGGCAGCTCTGGAGCGCCAAGACGTCCTTTCTGCGCTGGCACCAGATACGGATACACGCCGCAGAGGCCGGCCTCAGGCCCGTGGGCGACGACACTTACGTGCGGGTGCGCAAGATTTTCCTTTCGCGGCTCAAGCGCGGCCAGTTCAAGGGCGAGTGCGACTCTCCGATATACGGCCACGTGGCGATACACCTTTCGCGCCTGGAGTTCCCTTACGCCGGGGAGAGGGTGTCGGTCGAGGCCGCCCTGCCGAAGGCCTTCGAGGCCATGCTTAAAAAGATACGCGCGATGTACCGCTAGGCTTTGGCGCCCGCGCCCTCCCGGCCCGCCTTTCGGGGCGGGATTTTTTTTGCCCGTTTGCGGCGGATTTCCGGCTTGCGGGGAGCCTCCGGCGGAGGGCGGAAAGTGGATGCTGCCCTCTGCGGCTGGCACTCCGGCCGTTTTCCTGCGAGGCGCGCCCGCCTTCGGCATGGCACCCTCCCGTCTGCGCCGGGGCCGTTTGGGACTTTTCGCCCCGGCGCGCGCCGTACTGTGTGAGGAATGGCCGGGGCCGCGCCCGGCGGTGCGCCGCTCTTCGGGCCGGACGAATAAAAATCTTGCAATCATCGGGATTTGGCGGTTTTATTGGCGGCTTTACAACATTTATTAAAGGGATTTTTTTCAGATTATGAACAGCCTCTATTCCATACTGGCCCAGGCCGCGCCCGCTGCGGAAAGCGCCCCGCAGGGCTTCTCGTCCACGATGCTCATCATGATGCTGCTTCTCGGCGGCATGTACTTTATCATGATAGCCCCCCGGCGCAAGATGCAGAAGCAGCATGAAAAAATGCTCTCCGAACTTCAGACGGGCGACACCGTAGTCACCATCGGCGGCATATTCGGCACGGTAACCAACAAGACCGACAAGACCTTCGTGATAAGGGTGGACGACGGCGTGAAAATCGAGATACTCAAGTCCGCCGTATCCTCCAAGATAGAGCCGGGCAAGACCGTTCCCGAAGAGGACAAGAAATAGCAAATACAGGCTCCCGCAGATGAAAAGCTCCATAGCATGGAAGTTGGTGCTGACAGTCCTCGTCCTCGCATGGGCGGTGTCGGCCATGGTCCCTTTCAAGGACACGCCGTTTGAAGAGTACATAGAGACCCGCGCCGACTACTACGCGCCGGAGTTCCAGACGGTCCTGGCCGAGGCCCGCAAGAGGGTCGACCCCATCAACTACAAAAACGACCCGGACAAGTCCTCCACCCTCTTTACCGCGCTCGGCGAGTACGCCAACGCTAACAGGATTGACCTGTCCAAGTATTTCGACGTAAACGTCCGCGACATAAAGGTGCTCAAAAAGCGCAACGACACTCTGCTGCGCGAGCTTTACCGCCAGAGCAAGGCGTCCCTCAAAAAGGGCCTCGACCTCCAGGGCGGCGTGTCGTTCACCCTCGAAATCAACAAGGACGAGCTGGCCGGGGACTCCTACTCCCGCAAGGGCCAGCTCGACGACGTCCTGCGCGTCATGGACGGCCGCATAAACGGCATGGGCGTCACCGAGCCCACAATCCGAATCGTCGGCTCGAACGCAATCGAAGTCCAGATGCCCGGCGTGTCGCTGAAGGACAACCCCGAGGCTGTGGAGCAATTGTCGCGCCCGGCAAAGCTCGAATTCAGAATCGCCCACCGCTCGCTAAAGCCCGCCAATTCGTCCGTCCCCAGGCGCGAATGGCCCATCGGCTACGAGCTTCTTGTTGAGGAAAGGCAGGACGGCGACAGGGTTGTGGAGGACTGCCTCTACGTCAAAAAGCGCGCCGAGGCAGGCGGCGACATCATCTCGCGCGCCGGCGTCTATATGGACGGCGTCAACCGTTTTGCAGTCAACATGGAGTTCACAAAGGAGGGCGCCAGGAAAATCTACGCCATAACCTCCAAGATTCTGGAAGAGGACGCCAAGTATGCGGCCTCCTCCAACCCCTACGAGCAGAAGCAGCTCATGGCCATCGTCCTCGACGGAAAGCTGATGAGCGCCCCCAGAATCATCAGCGCCCTGTCCGATACGGGCTCGATAACCGGCAACTTCTCGCAGCGCGAGGCAATCGAGCTTGCAAACGCCCTCAACAACCCCCTCCAGGTCGGCCTGACGCGCACTTCGATGAACGAGGTCGGCCCCTCCATGGCGGAAGACGCCCGCGACTCCTCCCTCACGGCCGGCGCGCTGGGCGCGGGCCTCGTGTTCATCTTCATGCTCCTTTACTACCGCGGCATGGGCGCGCTTGCGATGCTCACCGTGGTCGCCAATATCGCCATAATTCTCGGCGTGCTGGCCTCCTTCGGCGCAACCATGACGCTTCCCGGCATCGCGGCGCTTGTGCTCACCGTCGGCATGGCAGTCGACGCCAACATCCTGATTTTTGAGAGAATGCGCGAAGAGCTCCTCCTGGGCAAAAGCATGTGGAACTCCCTCCAGGCCGGCTACGAGAAGGCGTTCTCAACCATCGTCGACGCCAACCTCACAACCCTCCTCACCGCCGTCATCCTGTGGCAGCTCGGCACCGGCCCCGTCAAGGGCTTCGGCGTGACCCTCGCAGTCGGCATCATAGCGACCCTCTTCTGCGCCCTCGTATTCGGGCGCGCGCTATGCGAGATAGCCGTCTCCATGGGCCTCTTCAAAAATTCGTTCAACTTCCGCCTCATAAGCGACACGAATTTCGACTTCATGAAGCATTTCAAGACTGCGTTTGCCGTGTCCTGGGTGGTGGTGGCCTGCGGCGTGGCAGCAATATTCTACCAGGGCGACAAGTGCCTGGGCATCGACTTCACGGGCGGCGAAACTTCGACTATCTCCTTTACGCAAAAGCTCCCGATAGGCGACATTACCGCCGTGTCTTCGGCGAACCCCTCTCTCGGCGAGGTGCAGGCATCCTACCAGAAGGACATCGCCACGGGCGCGGAGCTTCTGACCGTCCAGACCGAGGCGGAAAAGGGCAAGGCCGTGTTCGACGCCCTCCAGGCCGCCTATCCCGACGCCGGCCTGAAGCTTGTGGGGCAGGAGAGCATAGGCGCCGCCGTGAGCTCCGACATAACCCGCAACGCGGTGCTTTCCATATTCCTGTCGTTTTTGGGGGTTCTTTTGTACGTCGCCTTCAGGTTTGAGATAGGCTTCGGCGTGGGCGCGGTCGTGGCGCTTTTCCACGACATACTCATGACGATAGGCCTCTTTATCATATTCGGGATTTTCGGAATGGGCTCCGGGCAGTTCTCGGCCCCGATGATAGCCGCCATCCTCATGACGGTCGGCTACTCCATAAACGACAAGATAGTCGTGTTCGACCGAATCCGCGAAGAGCTTCCGCTCAACCCCGCGATGTCGCTTTACGACGTCATACGCAAGTCCATCAATAAGACTCTCTCAAGAACGCTTCTCACGAGCGCCACGACCTTCTTTGCGGCCCTCGCGCTCTTCGTGTTCGGCACGGGCATCATAAAGGACTTCTCTCTCATCTTCCTTCTGGGCATCATAACCGGCACATTCTCCTCGATATTCATCGCAAGCCCCGTCTTCTACTGGTGGCACAAGGGCAAGCGCAAGAGCGTCGAGGAGCAGGAAGTTGAAGTAAAGCACGACTGGCAGGAACAGGCCTGATTTGAAAGGGAAATTCGGCAAAATGGCAGACAAAATCACTATAGACGGCGGGAAGCTCCGCGTTCCCGAAAATCCGGTGCTTCCGTTCATCGAAGGCGACGGCACGGGCCCCGACATCTGGCGCGCGTCCGTCAGGGTGTTCGACGCGGCCGTGGAAAAGGCCTACGGCGGCTCCCGCAAAATCGAATGGATGGAGGTCTTCGCCGGCGAAAAAGCCTTCAACCGCTTCGGCGACTGGCTCCCGAAGGCCACGCTGGAGGCATTCAGGGAATACCTCGTGGGCATAAAGGGCCCGCTCACAACCCCGATAGGCGGCGGGATACGCTCGCTGAACGTCGCCCTGCGCCAGGAGCTGGACCTCTACGTGTGCCAGCGCCCGGTCAGGTATTTTTCCGGCATCGAAAGCCCCGTCAAGCGCCCCGACCTCGTCGACATGGTGATTTTCCGCGAAAATACGGAAGACATCTATGCGGGAATCGAATTTGAATGCGGCTCCGGTGACGTTGAGAAGCTCAAGGGCTTCCTGAAATCGGAATTTCCCGCGCGCTTCGCGAAGATACGCTTCCCCGGCTCGTGCGGCATAGGCATAAAGCCCGTCTCCAAGGAGGGCACGCAGCGCCTCGTAAAGAGCGCCATCGAGTATGCCATCTCGCAGGGCAGGAAGAGCGTTACCCTCGTCCACAAGGGCAACATCATGAAGTTTACCGAGGGCGCGTTCCGCGACTGGGGCTACGAGGTTGCAAAGCGCGACTTCGGCGCCTCCGAAATAGACGGCGGCCCGTGGTGCAGGCTCCCCGGCGGGCTCGTGGTCAAGGACTGCATCGCCGACGCCTTCCTCCAGCAGATTCTCACCCGGCCAGCGGAATACGACGTCGTCGCCACCCTGAACCTAAACGGCGACTACATCTCCGACGCCCTCGCCGCCCAGGTCGGCGGAATCGGCATCGCCCCCGGCGCCAACATCAATTACACTTCGGGGCACGCGATTTTCGAGGCCACCCACGGGACTGCGCCCAAGTACGCCAACCTCGACAAGGTAAACCCTGGCTCACTCATCCTCTCAGGCGAAATGATGTTCCGCTACATGGGATGGGCGGAGGCTGCGGACCTTCTCATAAAGGGCCTGGAAGGCGCCATCTCCGCAAAGACCGTGACATACGACCTGGCGCGCCTCATCCCCGGCTCCAGAGAGCTTAAATGCTCCGAGTTCGGCGACGCGGTGATCGCCGGAATGTAGGGGATTTACGAAAAATTCTGCAAATCCACGGCCCGCATCCTGCGGGCTTTTTTTGCGCTCCGGCGCAGGGCCGGGGGGCGGTGGGGCGCAAACGTCTTGATTTTTCCGCCGTTTGGTGAAATGATAAAACGCCTATGATGGAAAATTTTCAAATCGCCGCCGGGCAGTTCCCCTGGATTTTCGGGGTCTTTTTCTTCGCTCTCGGGGCGTGTGCGGGCAGCTTTATGAATGTCTGCATCTACCGGATTCCGGCGGAGAAGTCTGTCGTGCGCCCGCGCTCGCAGTGCAGGTGCGGAAAGCCCATAGCCTGGTACGACAACATTCCGATTGCAAGCTGGTTCATACTCCGCGGAAGGGCGAGGTGCTGCGGGGAGCGCTTCTCGTTCCGCTATGCGGCCGTCGAAATTATGACCGCGTGCGCATACCTTTACCTTTGGAGCTTCTTCCCGGCGGCGGAGGCCCTTGCGTGGATGCTGTTTGTGTCGCTTATAATCGTTGTTAGCTTTATAGACATAGACACGATGGAGCTTCCGGACATGCTCACGATAGGCGGCATGGTTGCGGGCGTCGCCGTGTCGATGCTGGTTCCGGAAATCCACTTTGACGCAAATCCGGCCGAGCCGCAGGTTTTCTCGGCCCTGAAGGCCTTCATCGTATCCGTGTCCGGCGTCGCGGTGGGTTCCGGGATTCTCTACTGGCTGAGGCTGCTTGCGGAATGCTTCCTCAAGCGCGAGGCGATGGGCGAGGGCGACGTGGTGCTGATAGGCTGCATCGGCGCCTTCTGCGGATGGCAGGGGGCAGTGTTTTCCATATTCGGCGGGTCGTTTATCGGCGCGCTTGTGATGGTGCCTGCAATGCTCATTTCAAAGCTCCTGTTCCGAGGGAGGGGGCTGAGGGCCGAAATCCCGTTCGGCCCGTGGCTCGGAATGGGGGCGGTCGCTTACGCGCTGTTTTTGCGCGACTTTGTGGATTCGTACTTCGCCGGCCTTGCCGGGGTCTTTTTCGGCGGCCTATGAGCGGGGCGGCGGAGACGCCGTGGCTCGGCGAATTCATGGCGCGCATATCCGGCGAGCGCAGGTATTCAAAATATACCGCGCGCAACTATTCGCACGCGGTGTCGATGTGGGCCGAATGGCTCGGGGCAAACGAGATGTTTTCTGGCACGGTGGAGTCGGCTGACAGGAAGTTTGCCAAGAACTACGTGGCCTACCTGGCCTCGACACTTTCGCGCCGCACGCTGCACAGCCGGGTTTCGGCCCTGCGCTCGTTTTACCGGTTTCTGATTGAAAAGGGAGCGGCCGAGTCGGACCCATTCTCGTCGCTGCCACTGCCGAAAATGAAAAAGGACCTGCCGGTCTTTCTGAGCGAGGCGCAGGTTCCGGAGCTTCTGGGCGCCCCGTGGCGGATGCTTGAGGAGGGCAGGCTTCCGCGCTTCGAGGCCGTGCGCGACGCTCTTTCCATGGAGCTTTTGTACGGGGCCGGCCTCCGGATAAGCGAGCTTTGCGCGCTCCGGTTCGGGGCGGTTGATTTTTCCAGCGCCTGCGCGCGCGTGCTTGGCAAGGGCGGGAAAACCCGGATATGCCCTTTCGGAAAGAGCGCGCTGGAGCTTCTGAAGCTGTGGCGCGATGAGTTCCGCAGGGGCGCCTCGTCCGGAGACTTCGTGCTGGTGCGCGAAAACGGCGGCGGGCTCTACCCCCAGCTTGTGCAAAAACGCATGAAAACTTATCTCGCGGAAGCCGGGCTGCCCTCCAACGTCACTCCCCACAAACTCAGGCATTCGTTTGCCACGCACCTCGTTGACGAAGGGATAGACCTGAGGGCGCTTCAGGAAATGCTGGGGCACGCCAGCCTTTCGACCACGCAGGTTTACACGCACCTCGGCACGGCCCACCTGAAAAGGGAGCATTCAAAGCTTTTCGACTGAGGCCGCCGCCCATCCCGCCCTTTCCAGACTGCAAGGCATCCGGAGCCTTTCCGCCCCTTGGCCGCTTCTTACCTTTTAAATGATGACCGGATTGGGCCGCGCAGAATGCGGGGCTTTGCGTTTTTCATTGAGCCGTCTTTGCCCGGCACAAAACCGCTGCGGATTTTCCCGCCAGTATGCCATTTCCCAGACTAAACCTAAAAGATTCCGGAATTTCCGCCGCAACGTTTTGGGATAAATTTTTCCCTTGAGGCTGAATCCGGCAGAGGCGGGCGGCATCTAAGCATGAAAGGCGCGGAACTTTCCAACCCGGGCGGAGCTTCGCATACAATATTTCAATATTGCCATGCATTGGAAGGCTCTCTTTTCAAATGAAGAATCGGCTTCAATTAAATGGGAAGCCGCTTCATTCGGATAGGCAAACCGCGCGCGATATTTCCAGTTGAATTTTTGCCCGGGAAAATCAATTGGGATGTTTTCCGGATTTTTCATGCGCTACAGGGCGTAAGACGATGGATGCGGAGGGGAGAGATTCCGGCATGAACTCGGCTGCGGAAATTCGACAGAGCAAAACGAAGTTTTGCAGGTTGAGGGGCCACGCCTCAAAAAAAAGCAGAGTGAAGTTGCAAATCAAACGCCAGATTATTCATCCGCGAGCGATTGCGAAGCAATGCGTGTGAAAAAAGAAAAGGCCCCGGCGTGGGTCCGGAGCCGAATTCGACAGGGCAAAACGGAGTTTTGCAGGTCAAGGGGCTATGCCAAAGAGGGTAGGTTGGGTTTGCTTTCTAAACTTTGCTATTGTTTGGGCGCGAGTGATTGCGAAGCAATGCGTGTGAAAAAAGAAAAGGCCCCGGCGTGAGTCCGGGGCCGAATTTGACAGGGCAAAACGGAGTTTTGCAGGTCAAGGGGCTATGCCTCAAAAAAAGCAGAGTGAAGTTGCAAATCAAACGCCAGATTGTTCACCCGCGAACGATTGCGAAGCAATGCGTGTGAAAAAGAAAAGGCCCCGGCGTGAGTCCGGGGCCGAATTCGACAGGGCAAAACAGAGTTTTGCAGGTCAAGGGGCTATGCCAAAAAGGGTAGGTTGGGTTTGCTTTCCGAACTTTGCGATTGCTTGAGCGCGAGCGATTGCGAAGCAATGCGCGTGAAAAAGAAAAGGCCCCGGCGTGAGCCCGGGGCCGAATTCGACAGAGCAAAACGAAGTTTTGCAGGTCAAGGGGCTATGCCAAAAAGGGTAGGTTGGGTTTGCTTTCCGAACTTTGCGATTG
>ERZ1026946.99-NODE-99-length-41149-cov-29.225580_pt1 | contig 41149 bp, 38 predicted proteins | sample MGYA00519460_ERZ1026946 | MGnify/ENA primary metagenome ERZ1026946 (study PRJEB26926, sample SAMN06164620) | human gut metagenome | biome: ENVO:00009003; feature: ENVO:2100002; material: ENVO:00002003 | host: Homo sapiens | place: USA | collected 2012 ...
GGCATACGAGATGTAGCTCCGTCTCGTGGGCTCGGAGATGTGTATAAGAGGCAGTTGCGGGGGCGCCCTGCGGGGATTTTGTAAAGCCTTCGGGAGAGGCCAGTTGCTGCCCGCGCCTTTCGCCTGATTCTAATTTGCTTTGGCCGCTTTCTGCGAGGGAGGCTTCTTTCCGCCGTCTGCTTCTGATGCGGGGCTGAATGTCTCGCTATGGCGCATTTATTCACGGGCGTTTATGGGGGAGCAGGCAGTCCGGCGCCTTCTGGATTTTTCTTGCGGCAGGGGGAAATTGCGGGCCTTCGGGCTTGGCGGCCTCCACATCCCAAACGTTTTCACGGAATGGCCCATATGATGAAATGGCGGCGGAAAACTGTATTGGGAATTTTTGCGTTTGTGAGTCCGCATGAAAAGGCGCCCAGTATGGATGCGTGGTCTCCCGGTGGGGGGAAACTCCGGGGCACCCTCCCTGCCTAAATCCGGTATGCGGCGTTTTTTCAAGGCGCTTTCATGCCAATATAGCGCGCATTTTTTCGCAGGGTTATGCAGAAAGTCGCTTCTGCTGCCTGGGAAGGGGAGGGGTGGTTTTTTGTCTAAATGAGCTTAGACTTTTTCGCTATTTTTTGCGGCCGGCTTTTAGCGGATTTGGACAGGTTTTGGCATGGGGCAATCGGAGCGCATGAAGCTTCCCTGTTTGCCTCGCCTTTCGGAGCCGCCGTTTTATTCTGGAAAATTTTTTATTGCCGCCGGAGCGTTCGGCGCGGATTATTTTGAACGTTTTAACAGGCGCAGTTTCATGTTTCAAAATTTTGCAGACTGGATTACGGGGCTTTTCTTCGGGCCCGACTGCGTATGCGCGCCGGGGGCCGCCCTGAACTTTTTCGTGTACAATGCGGTCTGGATGACGGTTATACTGTTTTGCGTGTCTTTTGCGATGGGCCTTTTGAACGCGGCCTTTCCCCCCGGCAGGCTGGGCGGGATGCTTTCCCGGGGAGGCCCTTTCGGCTTCGGATATTTTGCAGCCGCCGTTTTCGGCGCGCTCACGCCTTTTTGCGCGTGCTCTTCAATCCCGATTTTCATAGGGCTTGTAAGCGGCGGAATCCCGCTCGGGGTGGCGTTTGCATTTCTGATAACAAGCCCCCTTATAAACGAGGTGGCAGTCGCCATGTTCATGGGGGCTTTCGGGTACAGGGCGGCGTTTGCGTATGTGGCGGGCGGCCTGATGCTGGGGGTGTGCGGCGGATTCCTGCTGGGGCGGATGGGGCTTGAAGGATGGCTTACGCCGTGGGCCCGCAGCGCCCGCATGGCTCCCCCTCCAATCCGCCGGGCCGGGGCGGCGGAGGCCGTTTTGGGGGCGCTTCGCGGAAGCGTTGGAATTGTGCGCGGCGTTCTTCCTTACGTCCTTGGCGGGCTGGCGGTGGGGGCTGTTATACACGGGTACCTTCCCGAAAATTTTTTCGGCGGGATTCTAAAGGGCGCAGGCGTTTTTTCGGTCCCTGCGGCGGTGGCTGCGGGCGTGCCGTTTTACGCCAACTCGGCGGGGGCCGTGCCAATCGTCCAGGCGCTCGTTTCAAAGGGCGTCCCGCTTGGGACGGCCACGGCCTTCATGATGTCGGTGGTCGGCCTTTCCATTCCGGAGGCTGCGATGCTAAAAAAGGTGATGTCACTCAAGATGCTCGCCGTGTTTTTTGCCACTGAAGCCGCGCTCATCGCGGTTTTTGGGTGCGCGTTAAACGCGGTTCTTTGAGGGCATCCTAAAAGCGGGCGGCAGACTCCGAAGCTCCGCCGCGCCGCCCGGGCCGGAAGCCCGGCTTTTCAGAATTTGTCGAGGGATTCCTCCACGGCGCGCTCGCGCTTTTCCCGCTGGTTATCGTAGAGCTTCTCCATGGTTTCGCGCAGGAGCTTGTCGTAGCGCGTGTCGATAAACAGTATTCCGCAGTTGTAAATGAGGGCGCGCATGGAGCCGTCCGAAAGCTCGTATTCGTAGCCCACCGCAGTGTCGGCCTGCACGGGGATTTTGCCGAAGGCCCTGACGTTGCGCGTCCTGTTCTTCGGGGGCACGCCGCCAAGGGAAAATCCGGAAGACACGCCGCTAAAAGGAATTACGGACTTGCGGCTTATGACGTCCTCCATGGCGGATATGTTCTTTGTGGAGCCCTTTGCCTTGCTGGCGGCTCCGGAGGCCGTCTTTGTGTCGCTGTGTTTTTTGGCCTCTTCCAGTATCTTGGAATAGTTTTCAAATGTTGCGCGCGTCTCGTCCTGAAGTATCATGGCGGCCAGCGAAGAGTCGAAATTGGACTGGTCGGACACTTCTTTGGGGATTTCAAGGGCTATGTAGCGCTCCTCGTTTCTCGGGAGAAATTTCAGGACGTCGCCGAGCGCGGGGTCGTCTGTCTTCTCCTCTGGCTTGAACGCCTTGAATTCCGCCTTTTTCCATGAGGCGTTTTCGCGCGACTTTGCCATGCGCACCATCAGCCCCTTCGCTTCCTCCATCGTCATAGGGTCGCCGCATCGCTTGTAAAATTCCATTACGGAGACGTCCTTCAGGTAGGCCACATGTACTTCCCAGCCGTATATTTCGCGCTGGTTGAGCGCGTCTGCGCGCGTGGAAAGCTCCGAATTTGGCCGCTTGAAGTAAAAGGAGTTCGAGGAGCCAAGCGGCTGTATCCAGAATATCTGGCTGTACGGCAGTTCAAGCGCCTCGCGCAATGCCTCTTCGTCCGGATACTGGTAGGCGCCGTTCATGCGCGAATTCATGCGCTTTTCGATGTCTATTTTTCGCTCCCCAATCTTTGCCGAAGCTTCCGGGCCGGAGACGGCGCATGCGGCTGCGGCAACCATGCATATAAATTTCTTCATATGGAAAGTTAATTTTCTAAATCGGGGAATTTCAAGACTATTCGGAGGAGGTTTTGCGCGAAGCCTTTCTACGGCAGGCCGGGTGGGGCGGAAAAGACCCGGTGAAATCCTTGCGCGTTGCGCTGCCATGTTTAATTGAAACGTATCAATAAAACATTTGATTTTGTGCCGGGATTTGAAAAAACTCGATTGCTTGCGGATGGAAATGTGCTTCTTAAATATAAATGAGATTTAATAATAAATGATGGAGGTCTTTTCCGCGCCGTTTTCCTTTCGCATGCAGGGTTCCTCCGGGGGAATGGGTATTCTGGTTTTTTAACTCGTTGAATTTAAAATTCTTACTCTTGAGGGCATGCCCCTTGTTTCAACTTGACACCGATTCCGCATCTGTCATTGTTAAAGGTTCATTAATCGGGTTGGAAAACAGTCCCACGATTGATGCAAAAAATATGAATACCAATAAGAAAATACTCGCACTCTATAAATAAGTGCTTTTGTGAAACTTGCGAATTAGTTCGCTTTGCAAGTAGCTGTAAGGCATTTGAATGTAGAAGTTTAAATGTCGTAAGTCTATCAACTGCAAAAGAGCTATTGGAATTAAGTTTTTTCGTAAATATTTGCAAAATGTTCAAATTTTTGCGTGTAAATCGTTAAAAATTTATTTCTAGTTGCAAATAGAAAAAACAAATGATTCTCATATCGTAAATTTGTTTTTTTTCGTCAATAGTTTTTAGAGAAAATTTAGATTATTTGAAGCGGAAAATTAGGTTTAGAAATATTTCCTATAGGCAGGAAAATTTACGGAGAAATTGTATCATGTTTATGCTATATCCATGGACAAAAATATACCATTCTCCAATATAAATAATCGTCTTTGGTATATACAGGAGTTCTCATCTTTGATTTCTGTATCTGCTTTATTTATTTACCGATTAATTGGAGCAAATAAGCTTCCGTATTCTTGTCTGGGAAAAAAATTATATAGGTTTAAATACACAGATATTTTGTCTTTTTTAAGGCAAGCATACATAACGAAAGACAGGTCAACTCTTCCTGATCTAGATATCCCACTATTGACATTGAAAGAAGCCTTGGCCTATATGAATCTATCGAGGCCGTTGTTAGATAGGCTTAGGCAGGAAGGAAAGATATCATACTTCCAAATAGGTGATATAGGGACGCTCCCATTACTGCAAAAAGCAGTATGGATATCGTTTTTAAGATTGTCATAACCGGAAAACAGTCAAGCGAGAATTCCTGCGGCCGTATAGAGGCATTCCGAGGCCTCCAGGGGCGCGTTTGCCGGGCGGTCCTGGATTTTGACCGGATACATATCCCTTTTTATTGCTCGCGTGAAGTCCCATAACTTTTATACGATTTTCCTGCTCTTTATGAAACTGTTCAGCGTGTTCCTGCTGACATTGAAAGTCTGCATAATTTCCGTTTTGGGCGTATTCTCCAAGAGCATTTGTTTAATTTGTTTTTCCTTGCTGGTAAGCTTGATGTTTGCGGGCTTGAACCCCAAAGGCCGGCCGAGGTGTTTCCCTTCGGCTTTCTTTCTGGCCAGAGCCTCCCTTGTGCGCAGTGAAATCAGGTTGTGTTCTATTTCGGCAGATAGGGCAAAGGCGAATGCCAATACTTTTGAATTTATATTGTCGCCGAGTTCATAGCCTTCCTTTATGGTTATAATCTTGATTTCCTTTTCCATGCACATGTGCAAAATGCCCATGATTTGCATAAGGTTTCTGCCGAGCCGCGAGAGTTCGGAGACCACTACGACGTCTCCAGAACGCACTTCTTCAAGCAGTCTGCCCAATTGCCTTTCCGAAATTTTCTTTCTTCCGCTGACTGTTTCCTCAAACCACTTGTCTATCGACGCCCCGCGTCCCTTGAGATGTTTTTTTATCTCAAAATACTGATTCTTAGTAGATTGTTTGCAGGTGCTTACCCTGACATAACCGTATACCATTCCATAAATCCTTTCTGCTTTGTTTAAAAACTTATTTTTTTTGTTGACAAAATTTTGGCGTTCAATTTAGAGGTTCGTCTGCCTTGAACGGGGTTGGGGCGATATTTTGTTTCAATGCTCCTGCGCCCCTTGTACCTCTGATTGGTTGTTTTTGTGAGATTTGCGGCTTTCATTTTTCGTTAATCTGTATTTCTTTGCTAAGTTTGTTTTCTTCTAAAAATGTTCAATTACACGAACGTTTAAATTGAACGTTTTTGAGTTTTTGCGCCGCAAAGTTTTCGCGGATATAGTTCCGTTTGCCGCAATTATAAACGGCAGGCAGGTTAAAGAAGCTTTTCATTTGCATACAAAAACAATCAGGGAAGCTTCACAATCTTATTCCCGCCTGCGACAGGGCTATGGAGGCATAAATCTTAATAAACGTCTTTTGGCGCGTCCGTCTTGGCGAGCTGCCGCGATAAAAACCTATAATAGGAGTAATAATCGCGCCGGGAGATGTTAGTGAGGTATCGCTCTAGGCCTTTCAACGAAAAAAGAAATAGAAAGCATGATAAATCATTCTGAAGAGTTGCAAACCGCCATTTTTAAGGGCAGGGAAACGGTTGGCGGCAAACGGGGCGACATCTTGAAAGCGGCCGGTTTTATATTGGATAAAAACATCGAAGATGTGCGCAAAATTGTCCCCAAAGGCAGCGTCAGCGAGCTTCGCGCAAAGTTTGAAAACGACGGCAGCTTTTCCATCAGCTATGCGGTTTTGGAGGAAATAATATTTCTCAACGGAAACTCGGAAAAAGATAAACCCGGTCATACCGTCGTAAGCGGTACGCTTTTGGCTACGCGCAACGGCGTGTCTGTTGCGGAGAAGCCTTTCAAAGTGACTTTGGATAAGCACGAGACGCTGTTTGGAGTGGAGCGTGTTTATATGAACGATGAAGAAGGGAAGGCTCCCAAGAAGAATTTGTGAATGAATCTTAAGCAAAACAAAGGTACAAATATATGAAAACAAATAGGAACCAATTGACATTACTGTTGAAGTCGCTCCCTATATTTTTATTGGGGGCATCGTCGGCTTTTTCGGAAGGGAAAGATTATTCAGGGCAGAACTTATCTGGTGAAGACTTGGCTAAAGGAGAATATTCCAACGCCAACTTTTCCAATGCCACATTAGCTGGTACTAATTTTTTGGATGCCGTAATAACGAATGCAAATTTTAGCGGAACCGTAGCGAAAGGCTTTACGCAGGGGCAGTTTGAAAGCACTAAGAGCTACAAAGAAAACAAATTGGGCGCGATAAATCTGTCGAACAACGACTTAACAGGTTGGAGTTTCCGTGGTAAGAGTATCAACGGATCCAGTTTCGCTAATTCCATTATAAAGAATACAGATTTTTCCGGCATATATTATCTTAGTGAGGCAAATCTTTACAGTACCGCTAGCTATAAGAACAAGGATCTGGGGGCAATAAACTTCAGCAATAATCGAATGGGCGGCTGGAACTTTAGTGGCCAGAATATGTCAAAGGCTGCTTTTGCCAACGGTTATTATTATTCTACTGATTTTTCTAGCGCAAATATTTCGGGTGGTAATTTGAGTAGCTCAAATTTTACCGATGCCAAATTTTCCAACGCTACTCTGACGTCGGCAAATTTTGAAAAATCAATGCTTACTGACGCAACGTTTACAGATGCAGTTATTACACATGCTAACTTGAGTGGAGTGACATCGAATGGCTTTACAAAAGAGCAGTTTTATAGCACGGCAAGTTACAAAAATAATACGCTAGGCGCCATTAATTTGTCGAATAACGACATGACTGGTTGGAATTTTGACGGAAAGACCTTTAGGCCTGATTTCGATTTAACAAATGCCATAATAAAGGATGCGTCTTTTAATAAGATAAACGGTCTTGGAGGTCCTGAGAATATTTATTTAACTAAGAGTTATAAGGACAAGGATCTTGGCGCAATAGACTTAAGTAACAACAATCTGTATTATTCGGAATGGGATTTTAGTGGTCAGAATATGGCTGGGGCGAAATTTGTAAATAGTGCTTTAAGCTCTAAAGTAAGCTTTGACGGTGCGAATTTGTCTGGAGCTAATTTTACTGGGGCAACTTTTATAGGCGTAAATATAAACAATGCGAACTTAAGCAATACCGTAGCAAACGGCTTTACAAAGGAACAGTTTGAAAGCACGGCAAGTTATAAAAACAACACCTTGGGCTCAATAAACTTAAGCAATAACGACTTGGACGGCTGGAATTTTGCGGATAAGGATATAAACGCTTCGGATATGACCGATGCCGTAATAACAAACGCGGATTTTTCAAATACCAACATGTCTGTAGACTTAATAACTTCTACCAAGAGTTTCAATGACAGGAATCTTGCGGGCGTTAAGTTAAACGGCAACAACATGGAGGCTTGGGGATTTGACGGTTTTGAAATGACCGGCGCAAGTTTTAATAACGCCAATATGGGTGGCGGCGCCTTTATTTATTGCAAATTGACAAATGCCTCTTTTGAAAATGCAAATTTAGAAAAATCCTCTTGGACTGCTTCAAATATTACAGATGCGGTAATTAAAGGCGCGAATTTGTCCAGTGTGGAAAACTTTTCGCGTGAACAGTTTGAAAGCACAGCAAGCTTTAAGAACAAGGACTTGGGCGCGATAAACCTTTCCAACAACGACATGCGCGGTTGGAATTTTGACGGGCAGGATTTGAGGAGCGCGGTATTTACCAATAGCAAATTGGACGGCGCAAACATGTCAAAATCCAACCTGAGCGGCAAATCGCTGGCAAATATGAGCATGAACGGCGCGGATTTGTCGGGAGCGGACATGTCAAACGCAACATTTACGTCCACTACGGAGATTTACGGCGCGGCCATAAACGGGGCAAACCTCAGCAATACGGTTGCCAACGGTCTGACGTGGGAGCATTTTATGGGAACGAGAAGCTACCAGCAGAAAAATCTCGGCGCTGTAAATCTGAGCGGAAACAATTTGGCCGCTTGGAATCTTGCCGCCCAGAATATGACCGGAGCAAATCTCGACAATACGGATCTTTCTTATGTCACATTTAAAGGTGCTACATTGGCCGGCGCGACACTCGCGGATGCGAAGATACATTACACCGATTTTTCCGGTGTTGTATGGACGACTCCTAAAGGCTCTCTGAGCGGCGCTATGGCGCTTGCGGATACCGCTGTGCCGGATAGATGGTGGGAAAATACCAGTGCATTAGGTCATCCTTGGAGCTTCTTATATACTGACAAAAACACATCAGCTATAGCTGGTCATCCGGCTAACGAAGCTAAGTATATAATGTGGAATTATCAATATGATAGAAGTAAAGGCGAAACTAATTTTGATCGTAAAGTGCCCGACGGTAGTTACGCCCCTGGTACGACAAATTGGTCTTATATTCCGAAGCAAAATATGGTATGGTTTGGCGAATATTCCGGAGGCTCCAAAGGAGGCGGCGCAACGTTCGAAGCAGGTGATACTTTTACACTCATAGATTCCTCAATGGGTATTGAGGGGCCTATGAACATTACATTGAACAAGGGTGAAAGCACCTTAATTTTTAAAACAGAGCCTGGACAGGTTCCATACCCGGACGATTTTGCGCCGATATTGGAATTTGCGGACGGAGCAAAGCTGAATTTGGATGTGCTTGGCAATTTTTCGGAAGGCGAAGTGTTCGATATCCTTGTGATGTCGTTTGAAAGAACTGTGACGTTGGCGAATTCGGAAATTTGGGAAGACAAGGACAACATAGTCTTTAAGATTAACGGCGAACTTTATACCGGAGATTGGAAGGCGTCTTTCGACGATGCGGGATTCCATATTTCGGGTACATATGTTCCGGAGCCTGCAGCATATGCGGCAATTCTCGGCGCATTGGCGCTAAGCCTTTCCGCCTGGCGCAGACGGAAAGCGAGGCGATAGGGTTAAAATTGTCGTTCTTTAAAATTTTTCCGGCGTCAAAACGCGCTATCGACCTATGAGGAGTAAAGAGTAAAAGCAAAATACTTAGGTATTAGAATAGGGCGTAGGTTATAGCGTATTTTGCGCGTCGGGAATCTATATATCGCAGATTGTGTTTCGGCGGCGCAAGTCGGATGCTTCAGATTTGAGGATACCGCAAATGTGTTTATTATTCCGATGCCTCGCCACCCAAAAAACCTTTTAAAACTGCAAAACGAAAGGTAAAAAATGAAAATTAAAAAAATATTGGATATAGGAAGCAAAGTGACTCTTTGTTCAGGGGTGTTTGCATTCTCAGATGCGGCGTTCGCGATTGAAGGTGTCACGTCGCATTATTCACAGCAAGGCAGCGGCCAAATGACCGGAACCGGTCTACAGTGGAGTGGTTCTGCCGGTAATGGTTCGACGGCGTCTACATATATATTCATGGATGGAACTACGTCTAATTCCTTCATTGATTATAAAGGCACTTCCGTTGAACTTAGAGGGAATACCACTTCGCCTCTAAGCACGGTGCTGTATGTAAATTCCAGCTCGGAATTTGGAGGAATGAATCTGGCTGAAAATCCTGATGGAACTGAAGTTGACCTTCCGCAATGGGGAATTCATTTGGATTCAAAACATACAATATTTACCAACAGTACGGTAAATGCCACTGCAAACTCGTCGGCTTCGGTCGCTTATTTCAACGGCGCAACATTTAGCGACAGTGGCGCGTTTAGCGGAAATTTCCTGTTCGGAGGAGCGCATTTGGTGAACAACGCCACCGCGGATAATCTTTATGGCGTGCATCTTAACGACTGCAAAGTTAGCGCTCCGAATTTCCAGCTGGGCGGGCACGACAAACACTACGGCTTAGTTGCGATTGGATACGACAATGCTACGGGAAATTTAAAAACCATGAGTTATAAGAATGCGGTGGGTATAAAACTAAACCTGACGCCCAACGCTTCCAACGCGATAAATATCGCCAACACCAAGGTTATAATTGGCGAGTCGTCGTATTCCACGGCAACGGCGTACGGGGTAGAAACTTCGTCGAACCTCAGTTTTACGGGACACAACCAAATATCTGTCGGCAACAAGAACGGTGTTGCGAACCAGCGTTATGCGGTGTATTTCACTTCGACCGGCGCGTCGACTATGTCGGCAGATCCGATATCAAAAAAAGACATGGCCAAAATTGATCCCAACAAAGATATTATTACAACTTTGAACGGTTCGATAAAATCCAACGGAAACCTTACTATCACGGGCGGTTTCGGGTTTGCGGTGGAGGCCGATTCGGCAATTATGGATAACAATAGAATAGAACTGTTGAATGCCGACAGTCTGTTGACGTTCGACAATGCACAGTTCTTTTTTAAGAATGAGATAGAAATTTCCGCCGCGAAAGTCGATATTATAAACTCAATATTCGTATTTGAGAATGCGGGAAATGGCGGTTTAATCAATTTCGGCGATGCCATTGTTACAATAGACAGCGATACGGAATTTTACGTGCGCAAAGGTACATCGCTGGAAGTCAATGACTTCCTGTTTATGGGAGACCATATCACCGTGGGCGGAAATCAGACGGAAACTATTGCGGGGTCATTTGCTGAAGACACAGACAATGCCGGCAATATAACGATAAAAGTCATTGATGAATACGGCAATATTGTAGAGGGCGAAGAATATATTATGAATTCGTCGGGCGTAATAACCAGCGCCGTTCCTGAACCGGCGACATATGCGGCAATGCTCGGTTCATTGGTTCTCGGTCTTGCAGCCTGGCGCAGACGGAAAGCGCGCGTATAGCCGCCAGCGCAGCAAAAATTGTTCTTTCTTAAATTTTGTCTGCAAGCTGCAGGAGTGCGGGAATACGAGTTTTTTCTTTTCGCTGCATTGTTTCCGGTCTGCCAGTTTGCAGGCAATGCAATAGTAATAGTGCGTGTCTCATGGGAATTCCCCCTTAGCTCTGCGAAATGAGGAAGGGGGAATTTCCGCCTATTTTATTATAATGCAAAATTCTTATTTTCCGTTAATGGCAACAAAGCGGATTGCACAAACGAAATATGCGTCCCAGACCCCATGAAAAAGTATTGAACGTAAAAGAATTACAAAGGAGAAAATATGAAAATTGACAAAAAAAAATCGTTATTTTTTTCGCTTTTATTTGCGTCGTTTCCGTTTTTAGGCCATGCGGAGGATATTGATATAAACGGCGTTTGGGCGGAACATTTTCACCAAACGGGGTCATTTAACATAAACGCCGGAGTATTTACGCCGTTAAGCGCGGTTTCGCAACCCGCTGACGCATTGTCGGCATTTCTCTTTGCAAAAGACTGTTTGGGGCCGTCGTCGCTTTCCGCAAACGCCACGTCTATTGTCTTTAGCGAGCAATTCGGAATGCCCACATCGCCCATTAAAGCGGGGGCGTATATTGTCGATTGCAAAAATGTCGGAATCGCATTCGACGCGGGCGGAATCGAGCTAAACATGCTCAATAGCAGCATAAGCGACGCGTCATACGGATTGTATTTCGATAACGTGGATTTTTCCGAATTCAGTTTTGCCGCCGGATATGTTAAGAATTCCTCGAGCGCGAAAAGCATAAACGGGATTATATTAAACGATTGCAAAATCGGAAGCGGGGACGTATTTGAATTCAATTCCGCAGGCGGCACCATTGACCTAAACTATGCGGGATACAAGTCGGCGACGGGCCTTTCCTATACCGGAAAATCCGCCGGTTCGCATGCGAACACGTTTAAGATTAACGGAGTGTTAACCATCAACATAGGCGGCACCATTGAAAAATCCGCGACAGCGGTAGGCGTGCACACGTCTTCCAAACGTTTTGAAGCCGGTTTTCTTCGCGTTAACTTTTTGGACGACAGGATACTGGATGAAAACAGAATTGCCGTCCATATGTCAAATAAGGGCGCCAACGAATTTGTGACGACAGTGCCGAAACTTGTTATTGACGGCAAGGAATCTCCCGATTACGCCAGAGCTTATTTTGCTTCGGCAATAAACGGCTCCATTGTTTCCGAGGGGGATCTTACAATTTCGGGATCGATTCGCATAGGTGCGTACGACGAAGAATTTTTACACAACAACCGCATAATTACTAGGGACATTCACGGTACAGCCGAAGCCGGCAATCTCGCGTTTTCCGACATATACCTATCGGTCGAGAACAAGACCGAATTGGTGGCCAAAAACGTGTCGTTTTCGGGCGCAAACATAATATTCGAGAATGAAAAGTCGATGCTTTCCTTTGTCGGTACGGAAACCATTACAATTTCAGAAGACACCAAGTTTTATATAAGAATAAACGATGATTTCAATTTTTCGGAAATGTACCTGATTGATTTTAACGGCGCCGATGTGAATTTTGTAGCGGCTGTCTTGGAGACTGTGACTGGCAGTGCGTCCGATGACGGGGCATTGGGATATGAAAAGTATATCGGATTGTTGAACAGCAACGGCGAAGATAAAACCGAAGAATTTAAAAACAAGTACGGCATACAGTTTGATTTCAATCCGGAAAGCGGATTTAAGCTGACGAGTTCGGTCCCCGAACCGGCAGAGTATGCCGCGATATTCGGCGTTCTTGCGCTGTTGTGCATTCTTTCCGGGAGAAATAGGAAACGCTGATAAAATATGGAAACGATCATTATTTCGCTCTCCTGGCGAAATGTTTCCCGATTATGAAGATGAAATGCCGCGCGGAAATAATATGCGCTTAGTCTGCGGAGCGGGTGAATTTACGCTATTTGTCGTCTATTGCGCATATTTAACTTGCGGCGCACTTGCCGACCCGTTTTGCAATCTTTAAAATATTGGCAGTGATGGTTGTTTTTAAATACGCGATTTTTGTTTTATATTTCCTTGCGGTAGGCGTCAATTTGGCATTGGCCTCTTCCGATTCGCAACAGAATGAAAATACGTCGGCAATGTTTTCGTCGGAAAAAATGTCGGCTTTATACGGGGACACCAAAGATGCAATCGACAAAAAGGCCGTGGAGAATGCACGTAATGCGCGTCTTCATCTCCTTGAAATAACCGGAAAACTAAAGGAATTTTCTCCGGCGTTTGGAGGTTTTCTCGAATCGAAGATTTTCGGAATTAGGATAATTCAATATATTGCATCGGCAATAGTTCTCGCTCTTGCCGCATTTCTCATTAAATTTTTGATGGCGCTGTTTTTCGGACGATTGTTTTCGGCCAAAAAAAACCGCAGACGCGGAGTGTTTTCGAAGAATTTTGTCGATGAAATTAAAATTCCGATAAACATATTGGCATGGACGTTCGGCGTATATGCGGCGTCGATCTTTCTTTTTAGGGATTCATATACGATTGCCCATGCGGCGCGAATAGCATCGGCGCTCTTTAGTTGCGCGCTTCTCTGGTTGGGATTGTTGGCATGCGACCTGTTCTTTTCAGCATTAGGCAAACGTGCGAAGTCTAACGCGGAGGCTTCGATATTTAATCTTGTCGAATTTTTAAGGCGCGTTTCAAAGTGCGTATTGATAGGTATAGCCGCGATATTCATACTGGACGATTTCGGACTGAATGTCGCCTCCGCCCTTGCTTCCATAGGAATCGGAGGCATTGCTTTGGCGTTTGCGGCGCAGGATACGATAGCAAATTTTTTCGGATCAATATCAATAATATTCGACCGCCCGTTTATCGTCGGAGACTGGGTTAAAGGCTCTACATTCGAGGGCAATGTCGAGTCGGTCGGTTTTCGTTCCACGCGCATACGCACATTTCACGATACCGTCGTTACGATCCCGAATTCGTCTTTGGCAAAAGAGTCGGTCGAAAATTTTTCCAAGATGCACATAAGAAAAGTGGAACGAAAAATAGGGCTTTCCTACGATACTTCCGCTGAACAGATGGGAGAATTTCTTCCGCTTTTGAAAAAGACGATAGAAGAAACCGAAGGTGTGGCAAGGTATGCGGGAGTTATGGCCGAGTTTATAAATTTCGGAGATTCCACGCTTGATGTGACAATAGTGTATTATTCTGAGAATACGGATCTTGCCGGCTACAATCATACGATAAGGTGTGTGAATATGGCAATAATGAAACTTGTTCGCAAGAGCGGCCTATCGTTCGCGTTTCCGTCTGTTTCCGTATATGATTGTTCCGCGCCTCCTGCGGGAGACGAAAAGCTGTAAATTCGCAATAATTAGACCGTGCCGTATATTGCCTTTTCACCTTTCTCCCCAGTATAGCCTTTTTCGCGTCCTTGCCGCCTTTATTGCCCTCCTTTCGGGCCTTACGGACATGTGAGGCAGGGAATAGGCTCGGGCGGGGTCGCGTACACTAGTCATTTGGCTATATTGGTGGATAATGCACCAACAGTATTATCTAAGAGATTAAAAAGTGCTTCACTCATTTTATTATGAAAGAAAATCGCTCTAGAGTACCTTATTCAGTTCCCACGCCTGTATGTTTCGTATTCCTTCATCCGTGGGCAGGGGGGAGCCGTCGAGGGAGACGACGAACTTCTCATAGTTGTCCTGGATGGATTTAAGGGAGGCATATTCGCGTTTTACCGTTTCCTCATCTGTCAGCATGTAGGTTGACTGTATGTAGATTTGCCTATCGCCCTTCTTTGCCACAAAGTCCACTTCCCTGTCGCGCATTGCGCCCACATAGGTCTTATATCCGGCTCGTCGAAGCTCAAGATATACGAGGTTCTCGAGTTTGTACCCCGCGCAATAGCCAACGCCTGGATAGAGATAGTTTTTGAATGACAGGTCGTTCGGATAATACTTGCAGTTGCCGGACAAAACGTCTTTGCCTTTTACGTCAAAACGCTCGGCCTTGTGTATCAGGAATGCGTCTTCCATATAGATACCTTCGAATATGACACCGAAGGAAACCTTGTTTCCATAACCGATATGGGCGGGATAAAGATGAATTACGAGTACGATGGCCTTAACAGGCGAACAGCTACGATCTGTCGGGGAACCGGCGCCATGCGATTTATATGACGAGAGAAATTCCTGCCCAAGACGTTATGCAGGAGGAAACCTCATACGACTCCAATAACCGCGTGACGAGGATAAAGGACGAAAAGAATCGCATTACGCGTTACTACTACGACCTTAACGGAAATGTTGCCAAGAAAGTGTATCCCAACGGCGATGTCATCACACGCGAATATGACGCCCTTAACAGGCTGGTGAGCACGAATACAACAAATAATGGAGATGTGACTTTAAGCTGCGAATATGCTTACGATGCCGGCGGAAACCTTGCCTACTTTACGCAGGCGTGCGACGGCAAAACGCAGGCCCTTTCAATGATGTACGACTCCTTAAACCGTCTGATATACGAGTATGGATGTTTTGACGAATACGCTGAAGGGCAATACCAAAATGACTATAAATATAAAGGATATTTGCTTGATTCGGGCTGGCGCTATAGGGGCGCTTCGAGCGATTTCAAATATACATATAAGCCCGGTACCATGATGATTGACGAGGTCAAAAATCCGGACTCAAGCATCGCGAAGTTTACTTACGATAGCATGGGAAATATCACCAATATAGCCGTGGGAAACAAAAGGACTGAATATAAATATAACTGCTATGGCTGGCTTACCGGGACTGATGAATATGGTACCCCCCCATCTGTATATTCGCATACGGGATACACTTATGACTATCGTGGGCGCAGAATTATCAAAATTGTTGCCGCAACTACAATAGAAACTTCGAACTATTGGTATTCCGGAGGCGTTTGCGTAATGGAAGGTTCAGATAAAACCGGACGCAGACTTTTCTACCGTGGTCCGGATATGGGAGGTGGCGTCGGAGGAATCAATTATTCTTGCAAGGCTGACGGCACCGACTTAAATTACAAACATTACAACTTGCGTGGAGACGTGATAGTTACGACTGACAGCGCGGGTGCTGTTCTTTCGCAAAGCCAATACGAAGCTTACGGTGAACACGTCGATTTTGGCACGATGCCAGTAGACAAACACCGCGCCAACACGAAAGTAGAAGACGCTGAAACCGGTCTTTTGCTTGAAGGACGCCGCTATCGCAGTTTGAGCTATAAAACCTTCATGTCTCCCGACCCGCTTGAGTATGTCGACGGCCTGAACTTCTACGCTTACTGCGGATACAATCCTTGGGGGCGTTGGGATCCGCTGGGATTAAAAATAGATATAAATGGAAGTGAGAGTGAAGAAAACAAGAAGGAATTTCAGCGATTGATCGACTTGAACAGGGAGATAAAACATTTGGACGAAAGATACAAAAAATTAGAAAAATCCAAGTATTTTCAAACTTTTAGAACCCCTACAGAAGAGGAAAGACGCAAGCATAACTCATTGCGAGATGGTACCTTTGAAGGAACAGAAGACGAAAGGAAGGCGGCGCTTAGAGATGACTATCCGAAGACTGTATATGTAGATGCGGAAGGTTCAAAATTCGATGAGACAAATAATGTTTCTGGCAAGGGCAGCTCATGTTTCATTATTATGGATCCAAATGAAATTCTAAATTTTGACAAGGATGGGAATCCCTTACCGTCAACATTTAAAAACGATCCGGATTCCCAAACCCCAAAGGGTACATTATTCTCCCACCATCCGGAGGTAATTTCAACGCATGAAGCATTTGAACACGGATGGCGGGCAAATTTCGGGAACAGACATCCTAATAGATTGCACATGTCGTCTGGGCAGCTTTGGGATGAGTATAAAGCAATGGAGACGGAAAGATTTATGAGTGATAAGTTAAATTTACCCCCAAGATATGATCATAATCCAAAAGACCAAGCCCAAAGGATTTTAAACGAAAGAAAAAAATGAAAAAATGGATCGTTGCAGCTCTATTAGTTCCAGCTACATGGTTTTTATTATTCATGTCTGGTTGCCAACAGCCTTCTGAGCCTCTTATTCAAGAACTTGATTATTGGGCCGCCATGGAATTATTGGATGGTGACAGATATCTAAATCCTAAAGAAGAAGACATTGTTTTAGTGGATTTCGGATATAAGCCAACGCAAGAAAAAATAAGTAAATATGGCAAAGAAATGGTACTGTGCAATAGTGATTTTTTAAAACATTACCCAGATTGGTGGAGCAAAGATAAAACAATAATGGGAATTCCAGCTTGCCTCACATTAGCTGGTATTGCAGATAATGGGAAGTATCTTCTTTACTATTTTATCGATGGAGATAAGGCCATTATTGTATATGCGTATAATAATGTTACTAAAGAATTTGATTTCTTTTTCGTAAAATGAGGGACTCACATTTAGCCTTGATTTTATTGGGATGCAGGGCATAGTGATGTCATTATTTAACTCCATAAATTAAGGAAAATGAACAAGGAAAATCTAATACTTGAAATCCAAAAGGCGCTTGGCAAGGATGCGTCTAAGGCATGCGCAAAAAAGGCGCTTGAAACCGTCCTCAACTCCATTAAGGCGGGGGTAAAGAAGCACAAGAAGCTTCAGCTTATAGGTTTCGGCACATTCTCCGTTGTCGACCGCAAGGCCCGCACGGGATTTAATCCCCGTACGGGTGAAAAGCTCAAGATCAAGGCGTCTAAGGCCATAAAATTTAAGCCCAGTTCCGCCTTCAAGGCCAAGTAATTTACAGGTTCCTTCCTTTAAAAAACGCCGTATTAAACGGCGTTTTTTTTGTTTCAATGCCATGCTCGGATCGTCGTTTTGCCGGCATATTTGCAATATGATGAGAAAATACGGCATTGGCGTCATATTGGCGCTATCAGCTTAAAGGAAAGGAGTTTTTTATGAAATGGTATGCCGTAATTGGGTCTGGCGGAACCTGTGAAGACGAATATGGGAAAGAGGTGCGCAATGACCAGATATTGGGAATCGTGCGGGCAAAAGATGAAGACGCCGCCTTGGACGGCATTTTGGAGTCTAATGGAAGCATCCTCATGGACGGGTTGTCATTTCTTGGAGTCCATGCGGTTGAGCTGGTATCCCGCACTCCCAAATGCTTGCCGGACATTATCGGCGGCGGGGTAATACGCAATGGCGAGTGCCATATCCGCGCGAATATGGAGCTTGGAAACTGCCTGCAAAATGGTGAAAAGAGTATAAGGGTATATCTTGATTCATTGAAGCGGATGCTCAGTCTCTTTGCCGACCGCTGGGAAAAATATGAGCAACCCATGGTAAACATAGATATCGGGGGCCTGAATCCCGCGGAATTAACTGAGTTTTTACTCGGTTTTGCAGGGATTGTTTCTGGCTCGCAATTCCCTAAATCGAAAATACGCATTGTGGGCGTGGGAGACACTTGTGTGCTTTTTCCCGTGGCAAACACTCCAAGGGACGGCTCATAGATTCTCCTAAAATCTGCGGGATTGTGACTCGGAAAACGGTTCCGGAATGCGTATGTCGTCGGCGGTGTATTTCGCCTGTCCTATCAGAAATTTTCTGATATTTTTGTAAAAGCTTCTAACGCATTGATAGTTGAAGTGGAAGCCGCTCTTGTCCAGCCTTCTGTACGATTCAAGAAATTCTCCCGGATTTGCTATATAGGGGTCGAGTTCCTCGATGAAAGGAGGCTCCTCATCGGATGAGCGGACTGCATAAAATTTCGTGAAGCCGTTGTTGCGCAATATAAGGTTGCGCGGATAATTGTTTAGCTCGGCCAATGAAATTTTTCTGGGGGCGAAGTAGTCCGGTCCAAGAAAGTCGTTGAAAGCGGCAAGAAGCCGTTTTTCGTATTCGGACCTTTCGCCTTTATCCATGCCTATGTAGCGCTTCCAGTCGCTTGTCTTGAACTCGATTGTATCTTTTGGGCCGCTTTCTGTAACATCCTTGAAAAGGGCGAAAGGCTCTTTAATGCAAAAGAACATGTGCCCCGACGAAAGGCCGAAATCCTCGCCAAAGAGGAGATTTTCAGTATGAGTATCGGTATTCATTCCAAAAGTATAGGCATTGGTGTGGTTTTCCGGCCGGATGGGGGATGATTGTACTTAAGTTTTTTGCAAATCAGGCGGGAAAAAGAAAGGCGCCCCGGAAGGGGGCGCCTCGTTGCTTGCTGCTGCGTCTTGCTATTTGTTTTGCCGTTTAGGGTTTAATATGCTTTGGAGGGCTTTTTTGAGCCATAACCTGTTTTAGGGCCTTTTTTAAATGGCGCATATTGGACAAACGTTCGGCATATTTTATCCCTTCCGCGTAATGCGGGAGGATTTTCTTAACTTCAGGGGTATTCAGCGCGGCGTTGAATTCCTCCGACATGTATATCTCCGATATGTCCATATCCAGTCCGTTTGCGATGACGTTGCTTCTGTTCCTGTTTAGCGTATGGATGCAGAAATCCGCAAAGTTTATCGCCGCCGGCGAAAGGCTGACTGTGACGGATTTAGTTTTCTGCGGTGTGTTTTGCCGCGTCTGTTTCCCTGTCGGTTGTTTTTTGCCTGGCTTCATCTGGCTAAATGGTGCGATACGCAATGGCGCTATGGTACATGGCGGCGTATGATATTGTAAAGTGCGAGATTTATTGCATTTTTTGCTAGCCGGATTTTCGGAGGTGTCAATTAAATAGTATAGTATTTTTCATTTTAGAGTTATAACTATAACTTTTCTTGGGATAAAAAGGCTTTAATCCCTTATATATAGCGGTTAATTCTGTGATGATTAAAAAAATATCGTTGACTAAAAATAAGAACAAACCATGTTATAGTTCATGGAAAAGGCGAAGAAAGCTTCCAGACATCACGGCAAGGGCGATGCCATGACTCTCGCCGGATCTGCGATTCAAAAAAGCGCCGTTTGTGTGGACAGATGCCCCGTATTCAAGAAAACTTTTGGGGATATTGATGACGAGGAACTTGTTTCCGCGTGCAAATCCAAGTTCCGTGATGTGGAGGAAATTGAGGATTCGTTTCACAAAAGAGCCTTTTGCTCGGCATCCAAAATGCTAAATCGGACTTTCAGGGTGGCATATGCCACAATGCGCGGCAGGGAATTCATTCTCATTAAATATTCGCCCGTGGAATATGTCGCCCTTATGAACGAAGAGTGGGCCGAATTTCTGGCAAGCTGCGCGCAAAAAATAAAGTAATTTTGCCGCAAGCTGGATTTTTGCGCGGCGGGGCGGTTTTTATTGTTTGTTTCTGCGCCTTTTGCCAAAGGGCAGGGCCGGTATCAGGCTTATTGCAAACGCAAATTTGAAGATGTTTCGGAATGCGGTCTGCTTCGCCGCTTTGGTATAAGGTTTCAGGCCGGAAAATTCCGCGTCAAACTTCCTTTCGAATGCCTTATTGGATATGCTGATTGATTCTTTGGAAAGTTTTGTGCCTCTTATATGGGCGATATACTTTTCTATAGTTTTTTCGGATAACTGCGGCATTGAATGGGGCACGGACAACATGGCCGCGGCAACCTTTTCAATCGTGGAATTGGCGGTCAGCTTTTTGATTTCCTCGGAATTTTCCGGCTGGAAATCGCCGCATTGAAGCCGGTTTACGGCTTCCTGCACTTGGTTTAGCTTTTTATCCAGTTTTTGCAGAATCTCCGCCTGGCGCCTTTCGATTTCGTTGCGCTTCCTCCCAATCTCTTTGTATTCCCGATCGAGATTGCGTATTTCGGTACACAATTTTACAATCATGCGTTTGGAGGCGGCCGTCTTCATTATCTTTAAAATTTAAGATATTTAGCCCCTCAAAGGCAAGACTATTCATATCGGCCATGGAACAGGGAAGATGAAGGCGCTCAAAATGCTGCGCATTTCTGAATGGATAATTCTGAATCTAAACAGAAAGAAGTTCCATGAGAAGAAATGAAGAATCAGTCAGAAACACAATCAAAGACGGCAGCTATGAAAAACTGCCTTCGATTCTTGCATTTGTCTACAGAAGCGATGGCCCGGATTGTGCAAACGGGGGTATTTCTTCCAGACGCGGAATGCTTGAACTCTACTCCGGGGATCTGAGTCTTGCGGAAATAAAACTGCTGTGCGAAAGGGCAGGCACGCCCTTTTCAGAGGTTCTGAGGGCGGAAGTCGTAAATAGGCAATATGTCAAAGCCGTTCCGTGTATTGAAATTGAAAAAGGCTCCTGGACGATGTTTGGGGGCAATTTTCTATATACGTCTGACTGCAGGCTGGGCGAAATCACCGGCGGCTATTCTTTTCCCATTGCCATACACGACAGGGTTGAAACCGGTGAACGAGAGTAAATCGAAACTCCAAGGCGGGAAAATTGACATGCTTAAGACCTTGCGCATCAAAGATAAAATAGATTCATGGATATGTGCGGGAAAGAATTCTGATAGCCTTAAATTCCGCTCTGGGGTATTCCATGCGCTCCTGAATGCCAAAAATTGGTTGGAATACCACAAAATCGCCCTGAGGCGATCGAGGATGACAGCGGAAGACACAAGAAAGATCCTCGAAGTGTTTATTGAGAATTTGGACGAATTTATGGCACTGGGAGATTCTTTTGAAATTTCCTCAAAAAAGATCCCCAAAAAAGGGCGAATTTTCTACAAAACAAAAAAGTAAAGTTGCGTATATGGATAATGAAAAAGAGGGCGATGAAGATCCCGGCTTTGTTCTTGATGTTGCGAAAGAATAATTTAGCATGTATGGTATAAATAATGATTATGGACGACTTTGATGACTATATTCGGCAAGGTGAACCAAGCATGGGGGACAAAGCCCGTGCTTGGCAGACGGCCATAGGTCTTCAAAAAGTGGATCAGCTTAATGTTTCCGAGTACCTTATTGATACCGCCCGCAAGCATGTTGAGGGCGAAATCAGCCTTTCCGACGTCAGGCACCTCGTAAATGCCTATTATGAGAAAAAGGACGCCAGAAACGAGCATTCGCGCACAAAGGAAGCCGACGATGTTTCGGTACGGATTACGGAGCTATTGTCTGAACAGACATTCAGCATGTCGCCAGTTGGATTCATTGCGATCCATAGACACTTGTTTTCGGGGATTTACGACCATGCCGGCAAAATTCGCGATTATAATATAAGCAAAAAGGAATGGGTGCTTGACGGTGATACGGTAGTTTACGCCAGCGCGGGCGATTTGTCGGACACGCTTGACTATGACTTTTCCAAAGAAAAACGATACGACTACAGCCAGCATGCCCTACAGGAATCCGTAGCTCACATTGCGCAATTTATTTCCGGGATTTGGCAAATCCATCCATTTGGGGAGGGAAATACCAGGACGACGGCCGTGTTTCTCATCAAATACTTGAGAAGTTTCGGCTTTGATATAAATAACGACCTCTTTAAGGACAATTCCTGGTATTTCAGAAACGCCCTTGTTCGGGCGAACTATAGCAATCTGCAAAAGGGCATAACGGCGACAGACCATTTTCTGATGCTGTTTTTCCGCAATCTAATTCTCGGCGAAAATAACGCCTTGAGGAATAGGGATATGCATATTTCTTTGGTGAAGAATACATCCCAAAGTGCCAAATCCGAATCTCCAAAGTGCCAAAATGGCACTTTGGATTGCACTTTAGAGGAGATGTCTGTATTTAAAGCGATAAAGGCCAATCCCAAAATCACCCAAACAGCCTTAGCGGAACTTATAGGAAAGTCTCCGAGAACCGTAAAGCGGCTGACGGTATCTCTTCAGGAAAAGGGGATTATATCTCGCAAGGGCGGCCGCAGAAACGGCTCTTGGGAAATTTCCGCACCTCTTTAACAACCAGGCATATAAGTTTTTGCGCTATCTGGTTGCGGGCTAATTAGTGCCCAATCTTTGTCATTAAGGTGCCTGGCCCTTCATTGCACTGCGCTATGGAAGGAAATCTTTCTCATCTTTAGTTTTAGACGGGTATTCCATAATAACTTATATATTTCCGGATTTGATTCCATAAATATCGAATAATTTTGCTGAAAATCAAACTCGCGATTATGCCGGAAGCAAAGGACCCTTATCCAAACAATAGGATTGCCTATACTGTGGCGTATGGAACTGAAAGAACTTGCGATAGAGGCGTATTACAGAAAAGATGCGGACATATCGGAAATGCTCGATATGGTCAAAGCGGGCAAGTGCGAATTGGGCGGAATTCCAATGCCGGCGGATATTGTCCGTATTGGGAATAGGATTTTCTTTGATTCAAAGCTGATTAGCGGACATCTGGTCGATATGGATGGCGGATGGAAGATGGTCCCCGGTTTTTCAAGGAGATTTTCTCCGTTTTCGGGCAAAGTAAGATGCGACGGCGTTGAATTTGACGTTGAGGGCGGTCCGGAAGAATACGGTAACGTTTTTGGCATTGCGGCGGATTGGAACTACGCTTCGGCGGACAGAAAGGAACTGGACAATGTAATAAAGGTTTCCGCCGTGAAAGTTGTCAAGGCGCCCAAGGAAATAAATGACTTTTACAAGGACAATATAATAATCTTTGCCGAAGAAGGTGTCGGGCTCAATTCATTCCATATTTCCAAGGAGGATGTAGATGCCCTTTCGGCAGGCGAACAAAAGGTTCCTTATACTCCATATATTTCCAATATAATCAGCTACGAACAGCTGGTAAATGACATAAAATCTGGGAAAAATGCTTCGGAAATCGATATAAGGGGCTATTCCAATTTGGATGATAATGACTTTTCCCGTGATTTGGATTTGAGTTCCGTTACGGGCGTTACCGCGCAGTGGCTGTTGGAGGCCAGAAACTTGTCGGGCGTAAAAATCCCAGACGGAGTGGATTTTGCCGGCATAGACTTTGCGAAATATTCCTGCCGTATAAACTGTATTGATTTGAGCAAGGCGCTGAACGTGAACTTGGCAAGCTTTGTTCGGGAACACGGATTTTATTATGGACGCGCGCGAATCATAATGCCGGAATATTTGGATCTAAGCGGGGTGGAAAATTTTAAGACAGCAACCATTCGCGCTTTGGACTTCTCCGGAACCAGGAATTTTCCGCCCGAAATTATTGATTGGTATAATAAAGAGGGCGTGACATTGGAAGGAACGGTACTGCCGGACAATGTTGACGAGCGGGAAGTGGAATGGGAAAGGGTTGTGTCATACAAACCTGCGCTGAATTCAAAGGCAAGCAAGTCCGACTTGGCAAAATGCGTAAAAAACCGTTCATCCCTCCTCGCAGAAAGGCTGTTGGAACTTTGCGATTCCCGTGAAAACAAGATGAAAATTCAGAACATATGCGCCGACCTTGCATTTTATTCCGAGTTTTTGGGGCTGGATCGAACGGAATTGGAAAATTTTTGCAGGGGCAAAGGCTATGAGAAACTCCAGATGAGCTTTGGAAAATGTACAAAAACGACGCGTCCGCCCATGAAAACGCCTGTTTTGCAAAACATGAATCCCATTCCCATGACATCCCTTCTCGCTAGTTAAAACACTTCGTGTTTATCAGCGCGAAGCTGTATGTCATATAATAAAAAGCAAAGTCTTGAATACAACATAGAGGCTATAAAAACGGCACTGTCTTTGGAAAAATCCCAAAGACAGCCCACTTCGGCGGAAAGGCTGGCCCTTTCGCGATATAGCGGTTTTGGAGGTTTAAAGTGCGTCCTTAACCCGATAGATTCGGATGCAGGATGGAGCGCAAGCGAGCTAAATTTGCGGCCTCTTGTCGAAAAGATTCATGATATGCTGCGCAATGAAAGCTCTTCCGCGGCGGAATGCCAAAAGCTTCTCTCCAGCCTGAAGAATTCTGTTCTTACGGCATTTTACACCCCTTGCGAGCTTGTCGGGGCGATATCTGACTCTATTGCCGGAGCCGGAGCGCCCATCGGAGAATTTCTTGACCCGTCCGCGGGGACAGGCGCCTTCCTAGATTCGTTCGCAAAGCATGCGGGCAAAAGCACGGCATTTGAAAAGGAACTGCTTACGGGAAAGATTCTCAAGGCGCTGCACCCCGAGGCGGAAGTCCGTATCGAGGGCTTTGAGACGATAGAGCCGCGGTATGCCGGCCATCTTGACACGATTGTCTCCAATATACCCTTCGGCGACATATCGGTGTACGACAGCTCATATTTGCGCTCCGACAGCCTGGTTCTGAGAGTCTGCACGAAAAGCATACACGCCTACTTTTTCGCAAAGGGAATGGATGTTCTCAAAGATGGCGGGGTGCTGGCTTTCATCACGACCCACGCTTTTTTGGATTCATTGGCTCACATGGGGCTGAGACGCTGGCTCATGGAGAGGGCAAATCTCTTGTCTGCCATAAGGCTGCCGAACAACCTCTTTAGGGATATTGCCAACACGGAGGTTTGCTCCGACCTCATTGTGCTGCAAAAGAACCCATCAAAGGGCCCGATGACGGAGATGGAGAAGTGCTTTGTGGCTTCCGCCATGGCAAACGGCAAATATTGGTGCAATGGGCTCTTTGACGGCTCGTCAACGCGCATATCGGCTACAACATCCAAGCTGGGAACGGACCAATACGGCAAGCCGGCCATGGAACACTTCCATGAGGGCGGGGTTGCGGGAATCGCCAAAGATGTCGCGGAAATGCTCAAAACAGACCTTAAAAGCACATACGACAGAGCAATCTTAAAGACACTGCCCAAAGCTGCCCAAAAAGAGGAAGCCCCAAAGGAAGAAGCTCATCAGAAACAGATGAGCTTCTTCAATTTTGCAGGGGCGGATACCACTTGGAATCCGCCTGCTCTGAAGGAAAGGGAATACGACGGCGAAGTGCTTGCGCACCACAAGGAGGGAAGCCTCGTCATGGCCCAAAACGGCCAAATCGGCAAGCTGAAGGACCTGTTTCACGGGGAGGCGACTTTTGTCCCGATAGCGCTTTCGGAGCCCCAAAGGGAGAGGGCCAGACGCTACATAACACTCAGGGATATATACGAAAAGCTGTATGTCAACGAGGCTGAAAATCGCGAGGAAGACCCTGATGGCCGTGCGAAGCTGAATGAGGCCTACCTGAACTTTGCCGGCCGATTCGGATTCATCAATTCCAGGGCGAACGCCTTCCTGATAGAGCAGGATGCCGGAGGGCGGGCAATGCTTTCGCTTGAGCGCGAGTCTGATGGCAAGTGGGTGAAGTCGGACATATTTGCCCATCCGGTGTCCTTTTTGTCCGAGGAAATTACCCATGTCGACACCCCCATAGAGGCCCTCTTTGCATCCTTAAACCGCATAGGGCAGGTGGATATAGGCTATATGGCAAGACTATACGGCACAAGTTCTGAGGAGATTGTATCGGAGCTCAGGGGAAAAATTTACTACGATCCCGTCAAGGACGCATATGAGACTGCAGACAAGTTCGCCTCCGGCAATGTGGTGGAAAAGGCCCGAAGGATAGAGGAATGGGCTGAAAGTCACCAGATGACAGAGGAAGTTGCAGATTCGCTTGCGGCGCTTAAGGCTGCGACGCCAAGAAGAATCACATTCGAGGAGCTCGACTTCAACTTTGGGGAGAGGTGGATTGATCCGGGCATTTATTCCAGGTTTGCCACAGATTTGTTCGGCGTAGAGGTCCATATTTCCTATATGAAGGATATCGACGCCTTCAGCGTGCAGGCGGACGGCATAAACGCCAAAATTACTGACCAATACGCCATCAAAGGCGAAAACTGGGCATTCAACGGGATAGAACTGCTGAGGCACGCCCTGGTAAACACCCTTCCTGAAATTACGAAAAAGCAGATAGTTGACGGCGAAGAGGTCAATGTCAGGGACGGCGAGGCCATACAGCTTGCAAATGCCAAGATCGACGAAATCCGCAACGCCTTCGGCGAGTGGCTTGGGGCCCAGCCTACGGCATTCAGGGAGGAATTGGTCGACAGGTATAACGAACTTTTCAACTGCTACGTGAGGGCGAAGTACGACGGTTCCTATCAGACTTTCCCGGGCCTCAAGCTGGAAAATATCGGTATCAAGAAGCTTTACCGAAGCCAGATGGATGCCACCAGGATGATTCTGGAAAACGGTGGCGGCATTGTTGACCACGAGGTTGGAACCGGCAAGACCCTGATTATCTGCATTTCCACCTATGAAATGAAACGCCTGGGCTATGTAAATAAGCCCATGATAATAGCGCCCAAGGCCAATGTGCACGATATTGCTCAGACCTTTAGCGCCATATATCCAAACGCCAAGATACTCTACCCAAAAGCGTCCGACTTTGCCCCAAAAAACAGAACGAGGCTATTCAACGACATAAGGAACAACTCATGGGACGCAGTGATACTTTCGCATGAACAGTTTGCCAAAATCCCCCAGTCGCTCCTATTCCAGAAGCGGATGATAGAGGAGGAAAAGGGTTCCGTTAAGGAAAACCTGGATACCCTTAGCTATCAAAACAGGCATATAACTGGGCGTATGCGACGTGGCTTGGAAAAGAGGCTGGCGAACCTTGAATCAAGGCTGAAGAAAATCACCGACGATATCAGGGACAGGACGGACGACGTGGTGGATTTTGAGATGATGGGAATTGACTTCATATCGGTAGACGAGTCCCACGCCTTTAAAAATCTCACGTACACGACGCGCCACGACAGGGTTGCGGGACTCGGCACGCAGGAGGGCAGCCAAAAGGCGATGAACCTGCTCGTGGCCATAAGAACGATTCAGAGTCGCACCGGCAGGGACCTGGGGGCGACGTTCTACTCCGGAACCACGGTGTCAAACTCTCTTACCGAGCTCTATCTGCTCTTCAAATACCTCCGTCCCAAAGAAATGGAGTGCCAGGAAATCCGCTGCTTTGACGCATGGGCCGCAATCTACGCGAAAAAGACCACGGACTTTGAGTTCTCGATTACAAACGAAGTCACTAGCAGGGAACGCTTCAGGTACTTTATCAAGGTCCCGGAGCTTGCAGCCTTCTACAACGAAATTACGGACTATAGGACGGCAGAAGACGTCGGGGTGGACCGCCCCAAGATGGTTTCCGAACTCGTGAAGCTTAAACCTACGCAGTCGCAGGAAGAGCTTTTCCCGCGAATGATGGAGTTTGTCCGCACCGCGGATGGGGCGCTTTTGGACATGCCGCCGCTATCGGATTCCGAGAAGAAGGCCTGGATGCTCATACTGGTAAACTTTGCCCGTAAGATGTCCTTGGACACCCGCATGCTCGATTCCGGAAAATACGCGGACGAACCGGACAACAAGGCGTCCGTCTGCGCGGCAAAAATCGCCGAATTCTACCGTAAATACGACTCGGTCAAGGGGACGCAGTTCGTATTCTCCGATCTTGGCACGTACAAGTCTGGCGAGTGGAATATCTACTCGGAAATCAAGCGCAAGCTGGTGCGGGACCACGGCATTCCCGAGTACGAGGTGCGCTTTATACAGGAGTGCAAAACAGAGTCCGCCAAGAAAAAGATGATAGAGGCCATGAACAAGGGCTGGATAAGGGTGCTTTTCGGCTCCACCGTAATGCTTGGGACGGGCATAAACGCGCAGCAGAGGGCGGTTGCCATACACCACCTTGACATCCCGTGGCGCCCGTCGGATTTCCAGCAGCGAAACGGAAGGGCCGTCCGAAAGGGCAACGAAGTCGCAAAAAGGCATGCGGGAAACAAGGTGTGCGTCTTCACATACGCCACCGAAAAGACCTCAGACTGCAACAAGTTCGGGATATTGCACAACAAGCAGCTATTTATTTCGCAGCTTAAGCGCGGAACTTTGGGTATCAGAACGATAGACGAGGGGAGCATTTCGGAGGACGGAAGCATGAGCTATGCGGAATGGATGGCGGTGCTGTCCGGCAACACAGACCTCATGGACAAGGCCAAGCTGGAAAAGAAGATATCCGTCTTGGAAAGCGAATACCGCACCTACAACAAGAACATGAGCTACTCGAAGTACAAGCTGCAGGAGAAGGTCGCCATTCGGGACAAGGCAACGGATATTCTCGCCCGCATCCGCGCCGACATGGCTGCCTTTGCCACAAACGCCCGCAAGAATGCGGACGGGAAGGTGCTAAACTCCGTGTCTTTAAACGGCTTTGCGCCAGAGGATTCCGAGGCCATTGGGCGCAAGCTTCAGGAAATCAATTCGAATCTGGATGTTGTTGGGCAGGATAGGGAGATTGGGGAGCTCTACGGCTTCAAGCTGATTGTAAAAACTGAGCTCGTGAATACGGACGGGCTGGGCTACAGAAAGGCCAACAGATTCTATGTCCAGGGCGAACACCGGTATTCGTACAATAACGGCATAATGGCGAAAGACCCGCAGCTGGCAGCGAGGAACTTCCTCAACGCCCTTGAACGTATGCCAAAGCTTGAGGCGGAATACATAAAGGAGATAGATGAGAGCGGAAAGGACATTCCGATGCTTGCGGGAATCGTCAATACCGAGTGGGGTAAATTGGACGAGCTTAAAAAGCTGAAGGCTGAGCACGACGCAATAGAACGCAAAATCCAGCATGAGCTGAATGCTAAAAACATAGTCAATGCGGATGCGGTGGCAGTTCAATAGATTATCCGCGTTTCCTTATGGAAAAGCGGATGTGCAAATAAATTCTTGCAGGCGGATTGGCGGGAGAAATAATACATGAATATAATGCGTAGGGATGAGGCAAAGATAATTGAGAGCATAAACTCGCAAATGGCTGGCGGAAGGCGCGGTTTTTGCGGCCGGCTTTTCAGCCTGACGGTATTCCTCGGCTGGAGCGGGCTGCAAAACCTCTATATAGGCCGTCCAGCCGTTGCGTTTGCGCATCTTGCATTGCTGCTTTTGCCCGTATCGCTCGGATATTCCTGGCTCATATTGGCTGTGCTTTCAGTGAATTATATTGCCGCGGCCGCGTATTATTGCCGCGTGCGGCGCAGAAGGTATTATTGATGGCATGGCCTGCGGCGCATATTTCCTTTCTGCGCAAAATCTGCGTTGAATAACCGTGCCAATCGACGCTTGGCGTCTCCAATACCCAGGGGACTAGGGGCATAAATGGCCCTATACATAGAAAAGAGGGTAACTTCTCCTGTTCCAATGTATCTTGGAGATGGCGCTATTTCACGGCGATAAATGCTAATCCCGAAAAGGCTTCAGCGGTTGAAGCCTGAAACTTGAAAAAAGGAAATAAAATGGGATTGGACATGTACTTGCACCGCAAAGCCTATGTCGGCGGGAACTATGAGCACAATGCAGTTAGCGGATGTATTGATATTATTAGAAAAGGCAAGAAGCTTGCCGTAGACCTTAAAAAAGTCGTTTATATTGAGGAATTCATAGGATATTGGAGAAAGGCCAACCAGATTCACAACTGGTTTGTAAACAATATCCAAAACGGGATTGACAATTGCCGCGAGTATTATGTCGGTATAGACAAGCTCAGGGAACTGAAGTCGCTGTGCGAGCAGATTTTGGGCGGCAAAAGCGAAGAGGAGAGAAAAGCCTTGGCGGAAGAGCTGCTCCCGCCTCAGTCCGGGTTTTTCTTTGGCGATACGGATATTGACGAGTATTACTTCCAAGACCTGAAAGACACCATAGATATAATTGGCGAATGCGAACAGTACGCAGAGGACGATTTTGTATACACCTCAAGCTGGTAGTTAATCAAAATTACAGCCCGGCACTGCAATGCCGGGCTTTGGCGGCAAAACGCCGCTGCACCGCGTTCATGCAAGATATCGGCTGCGAATGAATCGCATGCCTAAAAACCAAAGGACAATACGCATGAGCGACAACGATATGATTCGACAGGCTAAAATCGCCAAAGAAAAAGCTGCAAACGGTTTTAAATTGGACCTTAAGGCCTATATTCTGCAAAAGGAAACCGTTCTTACGCGGAGCTTTCCCGCTCCCGGGGATGACGAAAATCACTACCATAGGGCTATGTTGGGTTTTCGCAAAAATGGGCCGAAGAACAACGACATCATTCTGAATATAAGCAAATGGGAGAAAAACGGATATTTTGACGTGAGTCGTGGGTTCGGGTATTACACTGTGCTAAAAGCGGGCATACCGCGGAGGGACTTCAAGCTGCTGCTTGAGGAAACGAAGACATGCAGCGACGAATACCTCAACGAACTCCTCAAAGACGAGAATGTTCGCGATAGATTGGATAACCCTTCCGCAATGTAAACTTTCAATCAGGCCGGTCTGCCGTTTCGGTATGGCCGGCCTTTGCGTGCGCCAGCTTATGCAAAAACAGTGCGCTTCTTAGACTTCCGGCATGAAAGAAAAACAGCCGGATTTGCCGGGGTTTGCCGGCGGAAATGATACATTGGAAAAGGAAATAGGGCGCATTATGTCGCTTGAGGGCGCCGCAAGGGCCAGGGAATTGTACTTGTTTCTTCTGGGGATGCGTCTTCCCGGCGAGAGGACAAGCCTTACCGTGGACAAGAACCATGTGCTCATTCTCAAGTGCCTGGCCGAAATGGCCGGTGTTTCAATGCCGGAAGTCATTGCCTTTTTGATATGGACTGCAGCCGAGAAAACAGCTTTTGAGCATGCGGGGATTGTCGGTCAAATACAGGATGCAGTGGAAGACATGGCAGAAGCCATGGAGGGGATAGAGGCTCAGTTGGATGCGGCAACGGACGCTGTTTTAATCAATGCCTACGGGAATCTTTCCGCCTTGCCGTCAGTGAGCGCCGAAGGGGAGGTCGAATTGGAAGGGCGGCTCAAAGGCATGCCGGCAGACGGCGTCAACCCCACCAAGGAAGCCTGATGGATATCGCTGCAAAACTGATAGGCTGCGAACTGTCGGCCTTGGAAAGGCTCTGCGAAGATTACGCGGTCTCCCGCGAGCTTCTTATCGCCAATATATTTCAGTCCCTTGAGCAATGCCTAGAGGAAGTGGGGGATGTTTCTGGGAACTCCCTGGGCGAAAAACTGGACGAGCTGATATACAATCGTTTGGGAATAAGCCTGTGGGTATCAAAATGCCAGGAGAGGCTTTCAGAGCTTCGGCTCCAGTTTGACAGCCTGATAGGCGTCCAGCGCGGGATATGGGCATCTTGCGGAGCGGATCCTGAAGCAGTGCCGCTTTCCGGGCATTTGGGCAATGCGGAAGTCAGGAAATGCCGCATCTTTGATGGACCTGGCATGAATCTCATTGCCGACGCCATAATTGAAATATCCTCCAGGCCGCTTCCCAAAATGAGATGCGAAAAGCTTGTCTTTTCAATTCCGGACTCTCTCGCCGGACAGATTGGAACCCGTCTCCCAGATGAAAAGCCCAGAGATGTGTGCGCTGCATGGCTTGGACGGATCCTTTTATACTGCCACACCGGGCTCATATCCTGCGAAAATGCCGGAATTGCCCAAGACATTGACAATCTGCGGGGAAAGTCGGCATCTTTGCTCAAATCCCTCCGGGAGCTGCATATCAATTTGGAGCGTCTTGCGGGGAGGGTTGAAGCCGCAGGCAAAGAGCTCTCCGAAGCCAATTCGCCATGCGCAGTTTGGGAGGAGTAGGGTATGGGCATACGTTCAGCAAACCGGAAGATCCTATCGTTTCCCGCAAAAAAGGCGACCTGCATACTAAAGAAGCTGGATCCGGTGAGAAGCATAAAGAGCATTTCCCAAAGGCTGCTGCATTATATAGACGAGCTTACAAAGTACCCCTCCCAGGCGAAACACTACAAACCGCAAAATGCGGATGCCGCGAACCTGAAACCCGGCGAGGACTTTGTTGAGCATCCCGCCCGCGTGTTTGCAAGGGGCTTTTTCATCAAGGAGATTCAGGCCCGGACCGGGAAATCGCCGCATTTGCTTGAGCCCGGGCGGATGCTTAGAATCGTGGATGAAATTTGGCGGGAGCGCATAGCGGTGGATTCGGAGCGCACGCCCAAATCCAGAAGCGCCTCGCTCATGCATAACGGGGTGATTTCCATATCGCCTGAGTTCGGCAGGCTTATAACCGAATCCGGGAGGGACGTGGACAAGTTCCTGCTGCAGCTTACCCACAATGCTGTGCGCGACTGGCAGAAGCATACCCTCGCGGCATACAACAAAGCCAAAAAAGGGCGCAAACTGGCCGAAAAAGATGTGAAGTTTGCGTATATCGTCGGGGTTCACCACGACAGGCAGCATATCCACGCCCATTTTTGCGTGTATCCATATACGGAGCAGGGAAGATACATCCCCTGGTCGGACAACCACCGCAAAAATGACATGATATACACCGAGCTTACGAATAACGCCAGAAAGGACGCTTTCGCCTGCTTTCGCGACGAAATATACGCGCCGGCCTATCTGGTTTCCATAGGGCAGGATTTGCGCTGGCAGACACACCTGCTTGCGGCAAAGGCCCGCTCCGATGCCGCAAATCCATCCGTGAAGAGGATATCCGGCGCCCCCGAGCGCCTGGACCGGATAGGGCGCATGGGCGATGAAGAGTACCGGGAGGCGCTTGCGGAAGCCTACGATTGGGCTAAAGAAAGATGGCGAAAGCTTGCGGAAAGGAAAATAACGCCGGAAGAAATATCTGTCGGCCGCAAGAGTCTTGGCGAAATGTCCCTTCAGGCGAGGGCTGCGGCAATGCGAATTGCCAAAAACAGGGAAAATATCCGCATGTTGGCGCTTAGAAAAAAGGCCCTTGCGGAATCGCTCAAGCGCCGCGGCAAGGCGCGCCGGGGATTCATAAACTTGAGTTCGCTGGAATCTGGGTGCGACTTTTGGATGCTTCTCTTAGGGTGCGCATTTGGAGGCAAGGGGGCCGACCCGCGCCTTTTTAGGATATTCAAGTCCCTCGCGGGAAAGTCGCCGAAGTATTCGCTTTACATGTCGATCATGGAACTCTGCAGGGATATGTATGAGAAATCCCCCAAGGAGGAACGGAGGCTTCTGAGGGAGATAGTGCATTTTTCATGCAAAGTCAGGCCGGACTCCGCAGCTGAAAAGCTGTTTCGGAAAAAAATCGGCGAAGAAATCGCGTCGGCGGACTCCGCCATCGGAAACTGCCAGGAGGAGATTTCCGCTGAAATGGAAAATATCAGGGAGATGCACTGCCGCGCCAGCGAAATCGTCCTGGATCTGTACTTGAAGGGGTGCATAGTAAAAAACCGCAAACCGGTCATTTTCAGGCCGGAAATAGAGGCCGAAATGAAAAGAAGGCGGGCGAAGACGCCCGGCAAGACGGAATCCATATTTGCGTGCGTAAGAAGGCTAAAGGCGGCAAAAGCCGACGCTTCGTACACTCCGGACATGGCCTTTGACGGGGCAAGGAGGCGCCTTACGCTTGAAGAGGCCAAAAAAATCAGCCCGGAGAACGAGGCCGTGAGGTAGTCTGCAAACGGTTCTGCGAACCGTTCAGTTCCAATAATTGAGTGCGATTTGCATTTGATTTTGGAATTATGGACTTAAGAAAAATATACTTTACAGGCGCTTTCGGACGCACATTTGCCTGCATCCCTGAGCCTTTTTTAATAGCGGAGTGCCGCAATACGCCCGGGACGGGAATATTCGCCGCCGAATACGGCGAATTTTCCATAGCCGTCCATCCTTATGAGACCTACCACAGCATGGGCGGCAGGGAACGGCTGGAATGCGAAAGGCTGATTGTGGAAAACTACCGGACATGGGCTGACAAAAGCGCCCCGGATATAACGCGCGTTGGCAAGTTCGGAAGGCTTAAAAACGTTCCCAAGTGGCTGAAATGCGAAGATCCGGCCGGCTCGCGAAGCTGGCTTTTCAATTCGGAAAAGATGACGGTGCTTGGAGTGCGCATGGGGTCGGGTGGCATGTCATTTGACGGCCGCGGCATAACCTCGGAAATCATATCCGAGGCAGAGGAGTTTCTGGAAAAAAGCGCAAAGAATGCTTAAACTTTTCGGATGGAAAGGGACTTACTGCGCTTGTGCGGCGTGCCGGAGTACGTCAGATGGTACGCAAACAAATGCCGGGACAGCGGCATATCGTACTCAAAATATGCGGGATGGCTGGTGTTTGCAGCCCCTGCTGCTGTCGACGGTCAGCAGTTGGCGCCGGGGACAAGAATCTTCAGCACTTCGGAACTGTATGTCCGCAAACTCGACAACATTGCGGAACTTGCGTCGGAAAGCAGCATATACCTGAACTGTCCAATAAGGCCCGCCCATTCTGGCGTGAAGATAAGCGCTCCATATATTTCGCTCAGGCACTTTTCCTCAAGGGAGCTTGATGGCATAAGCGCGGAGCATTACGTCCTGTATTATCTGGCTCCGGACATCACAAATGCCGTCGCCTGCGATTACAGGATTACCTATATTTGCGATATTCCAGGCCATATGGTTGTTTCCGGAGCGGAACTGTACGGGCCTCCTGAATTTGACCTGAGAGATGGGATGGAATATGAATCGGCCCCGGCAGGATACGGCAAATACCACCTTATGGCACTTGGCATACTGCCGGAGGACGAGGTTCGGGCCTTTTGCAAGGACGGCGGCTCATTCAAAGAGAAGAACGCCGTTTCCCGATGCCTGCGAAGGCCCCCCAATCCAAATGTGTGGCCCTATCCCAAAGACGCCCCCAAGCTGTCGTATTCGGACATGCTTTTCCTTCTCAGAAACAAGAATGTTGCGGAAATATGCGAAGCCATACGCCGGCCGTTTATGTACTACTATCCGGATTTGGATTGGCACTCAAACCAGGTATTTTGCGAACTTGCGGAAAGCACAGCGGCGTCAATCAACGCGATGAAGGTCGAGGGCTGTCCCAACTGCGCCTAAGCCGCGGCCATGCTTAAACTGTCCGAATGGAAACTGTCACTTGGAAGGAGCTTGTCACGTCCGCGAAGTGGGAAAAGCATGTGGACGGAAGCGACATAATGGACGTTCGGGACACGGAAGTCCTCTTTCCCGGAAACGAAGACCTGCGCGGATACACCTTTGCAAATTGCGACATGAGCCGCTTTAAGGGGCTGAATAAAAGCCAGTTCTTGTCTCTCGGAGGGGTGCACGAATGCATCGCGCCCCGGATTGTGCTGGACGGTAGCGAAGATCTCCCCGATTGCAGGGGTTCCGACCTTGTGCACATTGAAGGCATGAGTTCCGGGCAGTTGGTGGCCAATATAGGCATGCTCGTCGAAGCCAGGCCGGGCTTTATTCTCTTCAATGGCACAGAAAGCTTCAAGGACCTGGACCTTGGAGGCATTGACATGCGCAATTTGCGTGGGGTGAGGCTTTCGCAGGTTTTGCAGGCGAAAGTCTTAATCGGCGTCAAATTTGGCAGGATTTTGGCCGGCATGTTTGACCGCTTCGAGGGCAGGGACCTGACGGAATGCGACATGTCCGAAATCATCAACGCAAAAGGGGAGATGTACAACGGTGCCGCTTCACTTGACGGGGCGGCGCTTCCTGGCGGGGATTTCTCAAAATACATAATGGCTGGCAAGGCCTACTACGCCACAGACTTTTCCCGCTGCGGCAATATGAGGTGGGCGGGACAGATGAACGAGGCAAGCGAACTTGTCGAATGCGTTATGCCGTTTATTTCCATAAGGCGAGGGGATTTGAGCGACGAGGAAGGGTATTTGCTTCCGGTAAATCCCATTATTAGAGGCGCGGACTTCGGAAAAGTCACAAATCTTGGCGAAAAGCATGCAGGCTATTTGAAGTCCCTTGGCGCGGTAAATGTGCGCGTCAGGGAAAAGGAGGCGCCCAATTTGTTTCAGTCAATGGCCCAAAAGAAGATTTCTCAGGACGCGTATTTGATTGAACGCATAATATGCCCCCCGGAAATCGGGAAGAAATACAGGTCGCCAGACGGGATTAGAAAGTTTTCCTACGACCTTGCGGCCCACTGCGCCAAGACAGGCAGCGACCCGCAGAAATTTGCCGCACGTTTTCGCGGCATGGACGAGGCGCTTGCCAGAAAGACCTTTGTGGCCATAAGCGGCAGCCGGCATGACATCGGCAGATAGCCAACTAAAAAAGGCCTCCCTCCGGAGGCATTTTTATTTGCCGAAGTTGTAAAATACCTCGAATGGCAGTATGCCCTCGCCAATGGCTTTTAGCGCCGATACGGGCATGGGGTCGAAATTTTTTGCGTTCTCCCGGGATATTGTCGCGGTGTCTGCCCCAGACGAGCACATCCGGCGTATTTCTGGCGTGAACCTCAGAAATTCAAACAGCGGATGCCTGGAGATGATGCCGGTATTGCCGCACTCGGTACATCCGCCGCGCTCGTACAGGCATGCATGGGCGTCCTGATTGTGCCTTCGGAAAACCTCTTTTTGTGCGTCTGATATGGCCGTTTGCCTCTTGCAGTTTGGGCAAAGCTTTGGGAAGAGGCGCTGCGATACGACTAGGCTTGCCGCTTCCTGTATTTCCCCGCGTGTCAGCCCCAAGTCCTCAAGCCTGCCGATAACTCCGGCCGCGCTCTTGGTGTGCAAGGTCGTCAGCACCAGATGCCCGGTATTCGAGGCCGCGGCGGCAAGCTCCGCCGTTTCTGCGTCTCGTATCTCGCCGACCATTATCACATCCGGGTCTGCCCTGAGCATTCCGCGAAGGGTGTTTGCGAAGCTTACGCCGTTTTTCGGGTCTATCTGGGTTTGCACGGCCTTGGCGAGCCTGTACTCGATGGGATCCTCTATGGTGCGGACGTTCAGAGCTGCGAGGTCCAGTGCGGACATGGCCGAATACAGTGTGGTCGTCTTGCCGGATCCGGTAGGTCCTGTAAGTATGATCATGCCGCTTTCGGCGTTTAGGCACTCAAGGAATTCTTCCAGCATGTGCCCTTCAAAGGGCAGGGGCGTATGCGCAAGCTTTTCTGAATCGAGTATGCGGAGTACGAAGTTCTCATACTTGCCGGAAGATGGTATTTTGGCCACCCTGAAATCCAGCGTCTTGCCCGGAGCGACCGTATGGGAAAACCTGCAATCCGCCAAATTCTTGGTCTCATTGAGGGGCAGCAGCGCAAAATCTTTGAGTGCGTCCAAAAAGACCTTTTGGTCGGCCCTGTGTATGGGTTCCTGCACGCGCAGCTCCCCGTTTACCCTGAACTTGACTACGATTCGGCTTTCTCCGGGCTCTATATGTATGTCGGAAGCTCCAGAGCAATGGGCGTCATAGAGCATCCGCTTTACCATTTCCCTGCCGGACGGCCTGGGAGCCGCAGTCAATTCGCTGGGGGCGGCAGGGTAGTCTTCTTCAGTCTTCTGGCGTCCTAGAGCGACGGATACATATTCGAATAGGTGCTCAAAGGCGCTTTTTGTGATGCAAACGGTTCTTACGGAGTCATAGTTTGCGGCCCTCAGTTCGCGCATGCGGTTTTCATCCCAGGGGGTGAACGAAGCGCATGTCAGGTATATGTCGACCCTTGAGATGGGGATTATGCGCAGCTTTTGGCAAAGTTCAGGGGGATAGTCGTCAAACAGCCCCAAGTCTATTTGCGACGGCAGAATTTCCGCCACAGGCCATGAATGCGGGAACAGGGCGCATATCCTCTCAAATATGCGCCTTTCGGAACTCTCTTCGGCCAAAATCTGTTCCGCCTCACGCCGGATATGCGGCGGCATTGATGCTGTAATTTCCCGAAGCATGAGAATCACCTCTCCATGCTGTGCCTGTCGGCGGACTTTGGCATGGGTAATTTTGACGTTATATGGAAGAAAAGAGCCTTTTGCCTGCCAACATTGTTGTGTATTTCGTCAAACAATAGAAACTTGCCATCTTCAAACATGGGGCCGTAGATTTCCTCTATTTTTGCCGCTACTTCGATTGCTATATCGGACAAAATCAAATCCTCTCCCTCCATATGCAGCAGTTTGGTATCGACCAGGTGTTTTAGTGCGGACAGCCATTTGAGCAAATTCGGCGAATTTGCCGCGAACGCCATTAGCCTCCCGAATTGTATTCTCTTGTGGGACGACAGGCATACCGGATAGGCGCACATGTGCCTGGGATTGACTTCTCGCGGGTAATGGATTGAGAGCGTATCGGCCGCATCGGGGCTCAGATTATGGAAGCAGTATTCCGAGGCAACAAAGAGCCTCTTTCCGCTATTGTACAATGTGTCCTTTCGCGTGCACTTCAGGCCGCGCCTCAGGGCGTTGACAACGAGAAAGTTGATATACCTGGGAAAGACGCCTCCCGCCTCGTCTATCTCTTCCGTCGGGAATACGGCGGCGCCTTTTGAGTGCATCTTTAAGGCCTTCCCGCATTCCGCCTCGGAAATGCACAGTTTCAGGCGGTCGAATAAAAACGCCGCTTTCCCAGCGGGGCTACCTTCTGCGGCCGAAAACGGGTATTCAATGGCGCCCTCCAAATAAAGCCCGTAAAGAGTATTAATGAGGTCGCCGTAGTACATAAACGCCCTGCGCAATGCGGAGCCCATGCAAACCGAGGTAAGCGGATACGCTCCCGGGTGCATTGTGCTTTCGTATGTATTGGTTCCGCATTGGGTGAATTTTGCCCTGTTGCATTCGGCGGCAGATTTTTCCGCAAGCGTTTGGTCGGAATAGCTTGCAGCATTGCCATGTGCGGGCATTTCGCGTCCAAGCGTCGTTCCGGTGTACGAGTCCATCAGAACAAGGACGTATTCTTCCTTTTGTGCCTGAAGGGAAAGCTTTGCGCATCGGTACAGCAAATATATAGAATAAAGGTTTTGCTTTCCGAGAGGGTTTAGCATGGGCGAGGCGGAGCAAACGGCGTTGATGTTCGCCCCGGCCGCCGATTCCGTCATTCTCAGATATATCCATTCCGCAGGATAGAATGCCGGGATTGATTCGGGGGAATAGAGCAGGGCGGATACGCCCTGACGGGTGAGGACGCGCAGGGGCATGTATCTTTTGGCCTTTGGATGGAGGCGCATGATGCCGCCTATCTGCTGCGCCCACGAAGCGGCATCGTGTCTTGGCTCGTAGGCAATTAAGGCCCGGGGATTTTCGGAAAGCCCTCCAAGCTTCTTGCGGAGCTTGCTTATGTTCCGGCAATTCTCAAATGCAGGTTTCACATAGGGGTTCGAGGCCATAGTCCTGATATTTGAGACGTCCGTAATCAGATGCGGAATAGTGGCGATTTCCGAAATTTCCGGAAACCTTCTTAGGGCTTTTTCCAAAAGTGTGCTGTGCGTGATTATCGTGTATCCCATTTACTTGCCGTCCTTCCTCTGGCCTTTGCTTTTTCCTGCGTATTGGCCGAGCAGAAACATACAAAACAGCAAAAACAGTACAAATCCTAGCATCCGAATGAGTCCAGAATGTCCAAAACTTCGCAGAGCGCCTTCCTGCTTTCGCAATCAGGCTCGTCGGGAAATGCGGAAAATGCCGCCGGCGTGCTCTTTTGCATCCAAAGAGGTTCGGGGATCTGTCTGATTCTTGTCGCCTGCAGTTTGCGGTCGATAGGTTCCGGCTCAAAGGCCTCCGCGCAGACGTGTGCCGTCTTTCCATCTGGGAAATGAACGCGCGGCCTATATGACACAGGGAAGCGAAACATGCTGGGCGTTTCCATGTATGAGTGCGCCCAAAATTCACGACGGCTTTGAGGATCTGCCCGCCAATGGTATTCCACGCGGTATGCGAATCTCTCCGGCGCCCTTCTCAAAGAATTATCCGGCATTCCCTGGCAATGGCCTCAATGGAGGCGTTCATTTCGTTATCCTTGGCTTTCAACTCGGCAAATAGTGCGCCAAGCGCCTCTTTGTCAAAAAGCCTTAAAATACATGTGGATGCGGCGTCAAAATGGCGTATTTGGGATATTTCCTTTGCCATGATGTCCGCGCTTGCAGCCGGAATATGTATGCACACCCTGACAAGTCCCTCTGCAGGTTTGTTGACGGTTGGGGTTTCCACTTCCGCCTTTGGCGTGCGTTTTGCTTTGGATTTTGGCTGTCTCATAATTAAAACTCATTGAAAAGGTCGGTTACGATGGAATCTTCCATTTGCGTTTCGGATTCCTTTGGTGGAATAGCCAGGGAGCCTATGCGCCCGGATTCGTCTGTGGCCTCCCTGCGCGGCGGGATGATTTTGTGTGCGTTCGGGGCGGAAATTTCCGAGGCCATGACATTTTTTGCGACGATAACCCATCCTAGCTTGGGGTCGTATATGGCAACCTCCTTTGCTGGATTGGACATTTCCCGGGCCTTGGCGGCATCGCCTTTGTCCGTATAGCCTGTGATGCGTATATTCCCTCCGCCAAGCAGGGCCATTGAAGGGGACATTTCTTCTGCGGGCTTTGGCAGGGCCGAAGACATCCCGTAGGCAATCCCAAGGCCGTCAAGCGGTTTTGCCGCATTTCCCGGAGGGATGTATCCGTCCGGCTTGCGGACTGCGTCGAGATTCCATCCGCCTTTTTTTGTAACGACATACATGTGGCTTTCCGGATGCAGGTTCCCCTTCTCGTCCACATAGGCGTCCACCATCACTTTCTGAATCTGCGTGTTCTCCCATATCGGTATGGGGCTATGGGCTTCCGGGAGCGCCTTTGCGGGAGGCTGGGGGACTTGCGCAAGCGGGTATGTTTCCGCATAGGGGCTGTCTCTTATACACATCTCCGAGCC
>ERZ1026946.119-NODE-119-length-35583-cov-4.812289_pt1 | contig 35583 bp, 30 predicted proteins | sample MGYA00519460_ERZ1026946 | MGnify/ENA primary metagenome ERZ1026946 (study PRJEB26926, sample SAMN06164620) | human gut metagenome | biome: ENVO:00009003; feature: ENVO:2100002; material: ENVO:00002003 | host: Homo sapiens | place: USA | collected 2012 ...
AATCAATAACATCATTAAACCATTTGAAAAAACCGGTCGGATTGTCCTGTTTGTCACCGCGCAGGAAAATGGCACACAAAGACGGGCTCAGTGTCAGCGCATTAAAAGCAGAAAAGACAACCGCTGTGGCAATGGTGACGGCAAACTGCTGATAAATCTTACCGGTGATACCGGCCATTAAACCAACGGGAATAAAAATCGACAGCAAAACGAAAGTGGTGGCGATAATCGCACTGGCAATCTGCTGCATGGCTTTGACGGACGCCGCCTGAGAATCCATTTTTTCATAGACCATCAGATACTGCACGCGCTCAACGACAATAATCGCATCATCAACCACCAATCCAATCGCCAGAATCATCGCAAACAGGGTCAGAATATTAATATCAAAGCCCAAAAGATAGATGACGGCAAAGGTCGCAATCAGCGAAACCGGAATGGTAATCAGCGGAATCAGCGTGGTTTTGGCGCGCTGCAAAAAGACATAAGTGACCAGAACCACCAGCGAAAACGTGATAATCAGCGTTTCCATAATACTGGCAATCGACGCACTGACATATTTGGTTGAGTCATAGGCGACAATCAGTTCCATATCATCAGGAAAAGAGGCTTTCAAGGTTTCAATTTCTTTATAAATATCTTTCATGATATTCAAAGAGTTTGAGTTCGGCGTCTGGCTCAAGCCGATGATAACCGCCGGAGCATTATCGAAATGGGCATTAACACCATAGCTGTCGGCGCCAAGCTCGATTTTGGCAACGTCTTTTAAGCGGACGATACCACCGTCCGGCGACGTGGCAATGACGATATTTTCAAAATCTTTGACATTATTGAGCAAACCTTTGGCTGTCAGAGACAAAACAATCGAATTATCTTTCGGGCTCGGTGCCGAACCGATGGTGCCGACGGAAGCCTGAATATTCTGCGAAGAAATGGCATTGGCGACGGTTGTACTGTCTAACCCCAAAGAAGTGAGTTTGTCGGTATTGAGCCAGATGCGCATTGAATATTGCGGACCGTAAACCTGCACGTTACCAATTCCCTCAACGCGGGCAAGCGGGTTTTGCAGGTTGGTATAAGCATAGTTGCTGAGGTATAAGTCGCTGTAAGTATTTTTGGGTGAACGCAGCGCCAGCATACCCAGAATATTGGGGTTCTGAGTCTTAACGGTAATTCCTTCCTGCGTGACAATTGCCGGCAATTGCGACATGACCTGCGACAAACGGTTCTGGACTTTTACCTGAGCGATGTCAGGATCGGTACCGATGTTAAAGGTAATCGTCAGCGTATATTGGCCGCTGTCATCAGAGGTTGAGGACATATAGAGCATGTTTTCAACGCCGTTAATCTGGTTTTCAATCGGTACGGCAACCGTATCAACCAAAACCTGCGCATTGGCGCCGGGATAATCGGTTTGAACCACAATCTGCGGCGGCGTGATTTCCGGATACTGCGAAACCGGCAGAACGGCAATTGCCAGCAAGCCGAGCAGAACCATGACGATGGATACTACTCCGGCAAAACGCGGCTTATCAATAAAATATTCTGAAAACATTATTTTTTCTCCGCAGTTTTAGTCCCGATATCCCGTCTGACAATTTTGACTTTTTCGCCTTCTTTATAACGGCTGACTTTGTCGGTTACCAAATATGTCTCCGGCGCAAAATTATTCTTGAGCAGATAATTGCCGCCGATAGTGTTGATTATTTCAACCGGAACGCGTTTTAACTGCGAATTTTGGACGGTATAAATAAAATTGCCGTCCGGAGCCAGAGAGACCAAAGTCTGCGGCACCAGAATCCCGTCGGGATAAACTTTTTCAAGCAGCACATCAACATAAGCATTGGCAACCAGCGTGCGGTCATGATTTTCAAAATCGGCAAAAACGGCAATGGAATTGGTTTTGCGGTCAATGGCATTATCCGTAAACTGAAAACGTCCTTCTTTTTCAAAAATGCGGCCGTTGGACAGCCGGAGTTTGATTTTGTCACCGTTGAACATGCTGTTCTGCCCTTTGGCAACTTCGTTCAGATATTCCTTGTCGGTAATCGAGAAAACAACGCGAATCGGATTTGTCTGGATAATACTGATGAGCGGTGTTGAGGCCGGCGAGACATAATCGCCTTTGGTGAGGTTTACATTGCCGACAATGCCGTCTATCGGCGCTTTGATAATGGTGTAATTATAAGTCACCAAGGCCAAATCGCGGTTGGCTTTGGCCTGAGCCAGAGCCGCCTGGGCCGATAAAAATTTGGCTTTGGCATTGTCGAGTTCGGTTTTGGAAATGGCCTGAGCACCGGCTTTTTTAACGCGCTGATAATAAAGGCTGGCATTGTTATAATCTGCCTGAGCCTGCAAAACCTGCGCCTTGGCTGCGTCTAATTTGGCCTTGTATTCATCCTGCTGGATAATAATCAGCGTTTGGCCGGCTTTGACTTCCTCCCCGCCCGAAACCATAATCTTATCAAGATAACCGTTAATATAAGGAACGACCGAAACCGAATGAATCGGCGTGACATAGCCGACATAACCTGTTTGCAGCGGCACATTCTGCCCTTTCAAGAGCACAACATTGTAGCTCGGCAGAGAATCTGTTTCCCGGCTTTCGGCCGCAGGCGGTGTCATCAGGGCATAGACCAGCAAAAGAGCTAAAATCACCAGGATTATCAGCAATTTTGAATAGACTTTTTTTCCGACCGGATTTTGCATTGTTTTCGTCCCCTAAAACTTTATGACTAAGGTTTAAATAATGGGCTTAAAAGCTAATTCAATAGGGAAATTTCAGATAAAAATTACGGCCGGAAAATTATGTTTGATAATCCGCATATATCCAAAGATATAGGTACGTAAGTTTGCACAAAACGCTGTTTTATGCTATAATTTTACTTAGGACAGCAGGCTAACAACGTGTGTGGGAATCAAGAATGATTAATACAAGCCTCAACAGCCCGATGACAATGAATCTGCTTAATTTACAATCTATTACCCAAGAGCAGGCTTCGGTGCAGCAGAAATTAGCAACCGGTTTGAAGGTCTCTTCTCCCCTGCATAATCCCAATGCATATTATACCGCCATCACCCTGCACAGCCAGGCTCAGGAGCTCAACAGCTTTATGGACGCGCTCGGCCAGTCGGTACAGGCGCTGAAAAATATTGATAATACCATCAACACCGGCATTAATTTTCTGGAGCAGGCTCTGGCAACGGCCCGCGTGGCTCTGGGCAACCTCATTAATAACGGCGGTTCGGCTCCGGTTCCGACACCTCCCGATAATGATATTACGCCGACACCGCCAACGCCCGGCAGCTCGGAAGTAACCCGCACCGATTTGGAAAACATCATGAAAGACAAAGGAATCAGCGGAAAGGTCGTGACCAATCAGGCAGAATTCATTGAGGCCGTCAACAATGCCGCAGCCGGAGACACTATTGCCATTCTCGGCAAAATCGATTTTTACAATGCCAGTTTTGATTTGAGCAACATAACAATCACCGGCGCCGACGGGCTTATCCGCAAACACGGGCTGGAGGATCAGTATTATGTCAAAGAAAGCGACCGCGCCGTTCTGAATTTCAGGATCGACGGCAGCGGCGACCATTCGGGCTTTGTGACCAAAAATAATGTGGCCGTTTCCGACCTGGCTCTTAATTACGAAGTTGAAACCAGCAGCAACGCCATCACCTATCAGATGATTACCAACAGCGGTATTCTTGATTTGGAAAATGTCAGCATCTCCTTAAAAAGTGACAACAGGACCAGCGTTTATAATGATTTGATTGAAAATATCGACCGCGGCGCTACAAATATTAAAGGCAAGGTCAATATTGATACCAATGATAACCGGACGTATATTTTCCATAACAGCTATTTCGGCCAGGTTATTCTTGATAAAGACGCAACGCTTAATGTTGTCACCAAAGGCGATGCCGTCACAGTTTTTGACGGCGGCAAAATCGAGCTTTACGGCACCTTAAATGCCAATGCCGACGCTAATAATTTTACGCTTATGGATTATGGAAACAACATTATCGGCGGCCGGATAAATATTAATTCTCTTTTCAAATCCAGTTTTGGTTTAGGCGGCCGCAGCAACATCACCCTGTTGTCTACGGCGGATATCCGTATCAATACCGGAAGTTTTGCAGGCACGGCTTTTTCTTCAGGTTTTAAAATCAAATGGGAAAGCGGCGCTCAAATTACATCCAATGAAACAACCAACTGGAAAGCCGGAAGCAGCGGCAATGCGGTTCCGGCAACTGATATCTTTTTCCAGGGCAGTCAGGATTTGAGCGCAATTTTAGGCTGGAACAAATCCGCCGTCAGAGTTTCGTTGACGGCACCCTCTTCCAAACCGCAAACTTCAGCCGAAAACGAGCTGCTTGATTATCTGAAGAAAGAAACCGAAGAACTGACCAGTCAACAAAAAGCAATTTCTCTTGAAGCCGCAGCCAACCGTTATAACAGTATTTTAGATTACTACAATAACTTAATCGGAACCAACAGCTATCTGAGTAAAAATCTGCTGCAAGACGATACAATGACGGTTAAATTCAGCACCGGAAAAGACAACAGGCTTGATATTAAGGGCCGCAATATCCAATATGAGAAGCTCGGTCTCAATCAGGCCAACTGGGAAAAAGTTGCCGATATTGAAAAAAGCATAGATGAAGTGCAAAATGCTCTGGCCGACCTGCGCCGGCAAGGGCGCGAGTTCAGCAACTATAACAGCATTATTACCAGCCGTGATGATTTTATGGGAACTTTGTCAAATATCCTGACCGAGGGCGCCGACAAACTGACTTTGGCCGATGTCAATGAAGAATCGGCAAATATGCTGGCTCTCAGCAGCCGCCAAATGCTGGCGACAAACGCGCTTTCTCTGGCGGCGCAGTCCAGCCGTTCCATTCTGTCCTTATTCTAAAAAATCAACTCATAAAAGAGCGAATCGAATTTTTCATTTCGGCAATATCGACATCGCGGCCGAGACGGTGGTTGCTGCCTTTTATCAGTTTGACAATCACGTCTTCACTTTGCAGGCACTTCAACAATTTGAACGGTTTTTGCGGATCAAGGTTTTTGTCCTCCGTTCCGTGAATGATATGAACCGGACAATGCACAGCCAGCGGGCTTTCAAGGAGCAGGTTTTCTCCGGCAGTCTCAAACATTTTCTGAGTGAAAACATAAGTAAAATCTTTCATCGGAAACAGGCATTTGCCTTTTTCTGCCATTTCGGCTTTGTTCTCCGGCGTGAAAACAAATCTTTCCATATCATAGGTGAAATCCGGCGCCGGCGCCAAGCCAATCACACCGGCAGCCCGCTGCGGCCGTTCGCGGGCTGCTATCAAACTCAGCCAGCCGCCGATTGATGAGCCGATATATAAAATTTTGCCGGCAATCATTTCATCTGTCACTTCTAAAAGCTGCTCTTTCCAAGTATTGAAATCAACCTGTTCATAGCTGTCAATATCCGAGCCGTGGCCGGCCAGTTCGAATCGGAAAAACGGAATATTCTGTTCTTCACAGAAAGTTTTAATTTCTTCCGGCTTGCGTCCCCAAGGGTCGGAATAGAGGCCATGGACGTAAACGACGGTAAAATCAGGGCTATTTTTGTTAGTTTCGCAAGAATTTGCTTGGCTGAATTCAAAATTGGTTGTAAATTGCGATTTAAATGTGTGACTTGGCATTTTTGACAAACTCCAGGTTAAAAATATTGAAGGATTATAGGAAGAAAATGAGTAAAGGTAAAGATAAAAACCCGGTAATTTTACAAGTGCTGCCCGAGTTGGAGACAGGCGGTCTGGAAGTCGGTACGGTGGAAATGGCAACCGAACTGCAAAAACAGGGAATCAAAAATTTTGTCGCCTCCAAAGGCGGCCGCATGGTTTATGACCTGGATAAAATCAAGGTCAAACATTTTACTCTGCCCTTAAAAAGCAAAAATCCTTTTACTATCTGGAAAAATGTCAGCCGTTTGGAAAAAGTCATTAAAGAAAACGGTGTTAATATTGTTCATGCCCGCTCGCGCGCTCCGGCCTGGAGTGCCTATTGGGCAGCCAAACGCGCAGGCGTGCATTTTGTCACCACTTTCCACGGTACTTACGGCCTCGGCCCCTGGGGTTTGAAAAAAGCTTATAACAAGATTATGACTTTCGGCGAAAAAGTGATTGCAATTTCAACGCATATTAAAAATCATCTGCTGCAAAATTATAAAATCGACGAGAAGAATATCCGCCTGATTCACCGCTGCGCCGATATTGAGCGTTTTGCTCCCGAACTGGTCACTCAGGAAAGAATGATTAATAAAATCAAAGAATATAACATTGCCGATGACAAGCCGGTTCTGCTGCTGCCCGGCCGCGTGACCCGCTGGAAAGGACAGCATCTTCTGATTGAAGCCCTGTCCAAAATGAAAAACCAGAACTACTACTGCATTATCACCGGCGACAGTCAGGGACGTCAGAAATATGTCGACTATCTGCACGAGCTGACCCGTCAATATAAACTTGAAAACCGTATCGGCTTTTTCGGCCGCTACAGCGATGTGCCGGCTTTGATGATGGTTTCCAACGTGGTATTGTCAACGGCAATCGAGCCGGAAGCTTTCGGCCGCATTTCCGTTGAAGGACAGGCCATGGGTAAAATCGTCGTCGCCTCAAATATCGGCGGCTCGCTTGATACGCTTGAAGACGGCAAAACCGGCAAGCTTTATCAATTTGACGACCCGCAGGCTTTGGCCGATGCTTTGGACTGGGCATTAAACCTCTCCGAAGCAGAAAAAGCCAAAATCGGCAAAGCGGCGATTAAAAATGTCAGAGAAAATTTTACAAAACAAATTATGTGTGATAAGACTATTGAAGTGTATAAAGAATTGCTTAATTCCAATTAATTATACTTAAAAAAGTTTGACCGGCGGCGTTTAGTGCTGTTTTGACTGCCGGTTGTTGACTGTAAAGCAGCAGAATTGAATAAATTTAAGAAAAAAGGAAATTTAAATATGGTTGCGATTAAATTGCCTGACGGCAGTAAATTAGATATGGAAAGCGGGGTCAACGGATTTGACATCGCTAATAAGATTAGCTCTAACCTGGCCAAAGCCGCTTTGGCTATCACCGTTAACGGAAAGACACAAGATCTGAGCACTCCTATCACTACCGACGCAACCGTGACTATCATCACCGGCAAGGATAAAGAGGGTTTGGAAATTATTCGTCACTCCTGCTCGCATGTTATGGCTCAGGCGGTTAAAGAATTGTGGAAAGACGTTCAGGTTACAATCGGACCGGCTATCGAAAACGGTTTTTACTATGACTTTGCCCGCAAAGAACCCTTTACGACCGATGATTTTGAAAAAATCGAAGCAAAAATGCACGAGATTATCAAACGCGATGAAAAACTTGAGCGTCTGGTTATGCCGCGCAATGAAGCGATTAAATACTTCAAAGATATGGGCGAAAATTACAAAGCAGAAATTATTGAAGACCTGCCGGAAGATGAAACAATTTCACTATACCGCCAAGGTTCTTTCACCGATTTATGCCGCGGCCCCCACGTTCCGTCAACCGGCAAAATCGGCGATGCTTTCAAACTGATGAAAGTTGCCGGTGCTTATTGGCGCGGCGATTCAACCAAGGAAATGCTGCAGCGTATTTATGCAACGGCCTGGGCTGACAAAAAAGACCTCAAAGCTTATCTCGAGATGATGGAAGAAGCCGCCAAACGCGACCACCGCAAACTCGGCCGCGAAATGGACTTGTTCCATTTTGAACCGGAATATGCACCGGGTGCCGTTTTCTGGCACGATAAAGGTTTCAAAATCTATCGCAAACTGATTGAGTATATGCGCAAACGCCAAGAGAACAACGGTTATATCGAAATCGCCACACCGCGTATTATGGACCGCTGCCTGTGGGAGACATCAGGCCACTGGGATAAATACGGCGCGCATAACTATTCCGGCAAAACCGAAGATGAAAAACAATTCTGCGTTAAACCGATGAACTGCCCCGGCGGTCTGCTGGTTTACAAGCAGGGTATCAAATCATACCGCGACCTGCCGCTGCGTGTTGCCGAGTTTGGCATGGTCAACCGTTATGAAGCTTCCGGCTCACTGATGGGACTTATGCGTGTTCGCGAGTTTACCCAAGATGATGCGCACATCTTCTGCACCTTGGAGCAAATGGAAGAAGAATGCGTTAAAACCATTAAACTGATTTTGGACATTTACAAAGACTTTGGTTTCAACGATGTGAAGATTTATCTCTCTACCCGCCCCGACAGCGTTTACCGTATCGGTTCAGATGAGGTTTGGGATGTTTCCGAGCAGGCTTTGGCCAATGCTTTGGAGCATAACGGCTATCAGTATGAAATCAACCCCGGCGAAGGCGCTTTCTACGGCCCGAAACTGGAATTCATTCTCAAAGACGCTATCGGCCGCGAATGGCAGTGCGGTACCGTCCAGATGGATATGAACCTGCCGCAGCGTTTTGATATTTCTTATATCGGCGAAGACGGCGAGAAACATCAGCCGGTTATGCTGCACCGCGCTTTGTTCGGCTCAATCGAACGTTTCCTCGGTATTTTGATTGAAAACCATGCCGGCAAGCTGCCTTTGTGGCTGTCTCCGGAGCAGGTTGTCGTCTGCCCGATTACCAGCGATATGGACGATTATGCCGAAGAAGTTACCAAAAAACTGAAAGCTGCCGGTTTGTATGCAAAATCTGACCTCAGAAATGAGAAGATTAACTACAAAGTCCGTGAGCATTCAGTTACCAAGATTCCGGTCATTGCCGTTGTCGGTGCCAAAGAAAAAGAAAACCAGACGGTTACTATCCGCCGTATCGGTTCTGACAAACAGGAAGTGATGAAGCTTGATGACTTTATCAACGCAATGGTCAAAGAAGCGACAATGCCGTCGCAAGACAGATAGGCGTCTGCAGGCATTATTCTGACATCGTATCTGCTTGCGATACACGTACATTATTCTAAAACTATGTACAGGATATCCAAAAAAATCCCTCGGAATTTTCGGGGGATTTTTTTATCCGGTCAGCGGGTCATTATTTTATATAAATTTTTTGATTAACTATCGGAATCATAAACATTTTTTAATCATTCAATTATAGATTGATTTTGATTTGTTTAATTTTGGAGATAATCAATGACGATTTATAATGAAGACGCTATCCGCGAAGCTGCTTACTATATTTGGAAAAATAACGGTTGCCCGGCCAACACCAGCGCTCATGACTGGAATGCGGCTATCAGCCAGCTGAATTCCCTCAGTGCCGCTGCAGCTCTTAAAAACGGCCGCAAAAAAGCCGCTTCGGCAACTTCCGGCGCAAAATTGGCAAAAGCAGCTTTGGCTCTCAAAGCTTCTGCTTCCGGCAGCCGCAAAATGCCGCAGATTATTCTGACTTCTAAGAAATAAACCGCAAACGCAGAACGGTTAATACCGGTTCTTTTCTTTGTGAATCAGGATAAAATAATAAAAAATGCCTCAGATTTTCTGAAGCATTTTTTTATTCGCGCCTAACCTTCCTTTAAAATTAACAAAAAAAACGGAATTATTCCTTGATTCTCAGGCATTTTCAACAAGATATTTTTATTCCTTTTACTTTTTGGCAAAAATCTTATTGAGCATTTTTTCCAGCGTTTTTGACTCGGCCTTGCCGTCATAGACAATTTCGCCCTGATCCAGAATATATGCCTTATCCGTCAACGGCAGCAAGGTTTTCAGATTATGTTCGACAATGACAAAACCGGTTCCCAGAGTTTGGTTCAGCTCTTTGATTTTATAAAAAGTATCATTAATCAGCTTTGGCGATAACCCGATTGACGGTTCGTCAAGCAGCACCAGTTTCGGGCGGTTGATAAAGCCTCTTGCCAAAGCCACCATTTGCTGCTGGCCGCCTGACAAGTTGCCGGCCAGATGATCGAGGCGATTTTTCAAGTCAGGAAAAATCTTTAAAACTTCGGCCAGCCTTACCGGAAATTCTTTACGTTTTTTCCAGAAATGTGTTGCCAGTTCAATATTCTCCAGCACGGTCATATTACGGAATACACGTTTGCCCTGAGGAATCATAAAAATGCCCTCCTCAACCAGTTTCTGCGGGCTGGGTTTAAGGCTTCGGCCGTCAAGCTCCGCATGGCCTTTCACCAGAGGCAGCAAACCGTACATTGCTTTCAGCAGTGTTGATTTTCCGGCGCCGTTCGGCCCCATAATAACCGTAATTAATGACGGGTCGATGGTGACCGAAACATCATTTAAAACCATGCGCTTGTCATATCCGGCCGATATATTTTTCAATTCCAACATTGGCTACTTTCCTAAATAGGCTTCCTGAACTTTTTTATTTTCCAAAACTTCCTGCGGGGTTCCCTGAGCCAGCAATTTGCCATAATCCAACACGATGGTATAATCGCACAATTTTTCAATCAGCCCCATATTATGTTCGATAATCACCAAAGTCTTACCCTGTTTTTTTAAGTCTTCCATAATCGCGCAGACTTGTTCAACAATCTCAGGAAACAAACCGGTAAAAGGTTCGTCAAAAAAGAAAATATCTGCGTCCTGCATCAATACGCGGCCGATTTCCAGCAATTTACGCAAACCATAAGATAAATCTTCGGCATTTTTTTGGCGATGTTCCTCTAAACGGACAATTTTCAAAACCTCGTCCAGGCGTTTTTTATATTTCTTATTGCCCAAGTCAAACAAAGCGCGCCACTCGTTTGTTTCAGCGACCGGCAGCAATAAATTATCTTCAACGGAAAGCTGCTCAATTAAACGTCCGTCTTGAAAAGTGCGGGCAATTTTGAGGCCGCGCAGTCTGGTCGGTTTGATTTTGTAAAAATGCTGCTCACCGATATAAATATCACCGTCATCAGGCCGAAGCAATCCGGTCAGCAAATTCATCAACGTCGTTTTGCCCGAGCCGTTCGGACCAATCAGCCCCGTGGCCAGCCCTGCCGGAATATTGATGCTCAGATTATCTACGGCACTCACACCCATAAACCGCTTGGATAATTTTTTGGTTTTAATCGCATATTTCATCACATCTTATACTTTCCTAAGAGACCCTGCGGGCGGAGAACCATCATTGCCACCAAAGTTGCACCGTAAATAATCTGCTGCAGCTGCGCGGCTGTTTCATAAGGCAGCCCGATGAAGCGCAGAATTTCCGGCAGCGAAATCAGAATCAGCGCTCCGACAATGCTGCCGATATCTGATGACAAGCCGCCGACAATGATAATCGTAAACAGGAAAATTCCTTCCTTTAACTGAAACGTGCTCGGGTCAATAAAGGAAATGTAACAGGCAAACATCGCTCCGGCAATTCCTGAAATCATTGCCGACCCGGTAAAGATTATGCTTTTATAATGTTTGGTATTATACCCCATAACGCGGGTCAGCTGTTCATCTTCACGCACAGCTTTGAGACAGCGGCCGAAGGCTGATTTGTCAATCATATGATACAGCGCATAAGCAGCTGCCAAAATGACAGTGCATAATCCGAGATAAGCTAAGTTTGATGACAAGCGGACGCCAAAAACTTCCGGCTTTTCAATGCCGAAAATACCTAACGGCCCGTTGGTAACCGATTTCCAATTCAGCAGAACCGAAAAAACAATAATCGACAAGCCGGCGGAGACAATCGTATAATAATCTCCCTGAAACCGCGACAGAATGCGGCCGACAACAAAAGCAATTACGCCGTTAATCAAAAGCCCGAGAAAGACAGACGAGAAAAATCCCATTCCCAATGAACTCATGCCGATTGCGGTTGCATAAGCACCGATGCCGTAAAAAGCAGCCTGAGCCAGAGACAGCAGCCCGGACATGCCGACGACCATATTCAAGGACAGAGCCAACACACCGTAAATGGCAAAGAGGATGAGCAGGTTGATGATATATTCCATAATTCAGTCCTTTAATTTAACAAAATTACCGTTTTCATATATTTGCACAGAAGGTTTATTTCTAACCAGCCCCTGTTTATCAACGTCGAATTTTCCAACAGCTCCTTTCCATTGGCGGATAGATTTAATTTTTTGAATAACATCTTTATTATATGGGAATGTCTCTCCGGGATGAACGGGAGTATTTTCATAAGCCCAAATAAACATATCTAAATTATCGTAAGAATTTGCAGTACAAGAATTCGGTTCTGTTCCTGTTATTTTTTTGAATTCACTTTTAAATTCTTCGCTGCCATCTTCACCTCGAACAAACCATTGTCCTTCAATAAGAGGTAAAATATCTGAACTCAGTTCGGCAAAATTCCAAACTGTTGTTAATTTTCCGGAGGGTTTCATTTCCATAAATTGTTTAACAAAAATATCCATTCCCGGTGCACCCATTTGCATAATGTAATAATCTGGATTTTTCTGCTCTGCTTTTGTAATTATCATTCGGTAATCTTTCATATCCGCATTAGTTTTTATATAATCAGTCACTTCCAAACCATGAGTCGAAAAATATTCCTGCAAATAATCTCCCAAATTAACATTGGCATTCCCATTTAAAATAATCAGTGCAATCTTTTGTGCATGATGTTTTTTTAATTCCTTAGTTAAAAGTTCAGCATAATCTTCATTAGCTGTTTCATTACAAATTGCCAATGGGGGTAATTTGCCTTTTCCCAAGGTACAAGACATACTTATTACATTATTTTTATCAGCTATTTCATCAACAACGCGATCAACCGTTCCCCAGATTGAAAGAATCGCTTTAACCCCATCAATATTAATGAAGCGATTGGCATTTAATGCGGCTTGTTGAAATTTTACCATATCATCGGAAAAAATTAGCTTGTAATTGTATTTAGTATCCTGTTTCTGCCATTTTTGCAATACCATCATCATGGCTTCTTTACTCATATTTCCAAATATCGCAGCATCTCCGCTTAAGGGCAGCGTTGCGCCAATTTTGACAATCGGTTTGGTGCTAACGGCGTTATCTTCCTTTTTGTCACAGGCTGAAAGCATCATTGCTGCTGCACAAATTATAGATAAATACTTTTTCATATAAAAACTCCTTAGTTCTTCACTTTTTTCTGGAAAATGCCGTGAGGTTTGAAATACAGGAAAGTGATAAAAATGACAAAGGCCACCAAATCACGCCATTCTGACGCAAACAGCCATACACCCAGATTCTCGGAAAAAGCCAAGAATATCGCTCCGAAAAAAGCACCCCAGATTCCGGCCATGCCGCCGATAATCGCACCGATAATTCCCTTAAACAACAAGTTAAAGCCCATTGTCGGCTCCATGCCGGTATCATATCCGACTAAAATGCCGGTCAGCCCCAAAATGACGCCGGCCATGATTGAAACAATCATAATGATACGGTCGGTTTTCATGCCGAGAATATAAGACAAGTTAGCACTATCGTTCACAGCCCGGATTTGTTTGCCGATAAAAGTATGATGTAGGAAATAATCCAAAAAAGCAAAAATCGTAAAGCTGCACATTATCGACAATGCCTGAATAAGCGGAATATCAATATCCAAAACTTTAATGGCCGAACTCTCGGAAATGCTGCCCAGAGTTTGATACTGCGGTCCGAACATCAAATGGACAACGGCCTCAAAAATAGTATATATGCCCAGAGAGGCGACAAGAAGAATCATTGACGATGCACCGCGATTGGCCATCGGACGATAAGCAAAAGCCTCAAGCGCCCAGGCAAAAAGGCCGGAAAAAACCAAGACCGACGGCACGGAAAACCACAAAGGCGCCCCCAGCTGCCGGCTTAAGTAAAACATTAAATAACTGGCAGCCGTGGCAATCGCTCCCAAAGTGAAGTTGAAAAAGGGAGAAACGGAGAACATCAGTCGAAAGGCCATGGCAACAAGAGCGTAGGAAGAACCGACAATCAGAGTATTGATAATAAAATGTGCAAGCATGGAAATTTTCCGGCTGATAAATATTATTGTTTATTAAGCCGATGGTAGCCGATAAACGTAAACATATCTATAATAAAAACAGTTTTTTAACCTTATTCCTCATGACCTCGGCCCTGACAAAAATCACAAATTGTGATAAATTGTCATTTTTATACTGGACAATCTGAAAAATATGCTTTATAAGCTTTTTTGTTCTATCGCGAATATTAATGCTCAGGTAGCTCAGTCGGTAGAGCAGAGGACTGAAAATCCTCGTGTCGGCGGTTCGATCCCGTCCCTGAGCACCATTTGATAAAAACGGCCTCCTTCACGGAGGCTTTTTTTTATATGCTTAAGGCTTTTTATTCCCAACAAAATATTTGACAATATCCGCCGTGAAAGCTTATAGTCTAAGCTCAAAAGTTAGAGATATGTATTTATTAATTAAAAAATTTTTCGTATGAGAATTACGCAAATTCAGAAAAAAAGTGACGCTGTTACCGCAATTTGCAGAACAGGTCTGTGCAGCAGAGAAGTTTATAATATTCCGCTCAGCGACCTTAACGGGTTTGAACTTAAAGAAGGCCAGTTGATTGAAGCTGATGTTGATGACAAACAGATTGTTAAGTCTTTGATGATTAATCAGGCTGTTATATTCAGTCTTTCTCAAGAAGAATATCGACAACGCCGTGCTGCAAAGTTTTAATCTAAAATCCTAAATGCAAAAAACGCCTGTTGTCATAAAGACAAAGGTGTTTTTTTATTCATTTTCACAAATCAATTGCTAATTTTTTTACAAACAGGCTGGCATTTTCTTTTACAATCGCTAAAATGACAAAAGCTTGAAAAAAAGAATCAGAAAAGGAAGAAATTTTATGCGCGACTTTATTTTTCAGAACCCGACCAAAATCATTTTCGGCGACCATGCCAGCGACAAACTCGGTGATGTGGCCAGCAACTACGGCAAAAAAGCTTTGCTGGTTTATGGGCAGAACAGTATTAAAAAAAGTGGTTTATATGAAAATATTGCCAATCAACTGCGCGCTAAAAATATTGAATTTGTTGAGCATGGCGGCGTCAAGGCCAACCCTACCCTGCAACACGGACGCGAAGGTGTTAAAAAGGCGCAGGACGGCAAAGTTGATTTTGTCATTGCCGTCGGCGGCGGCAGCGTTATTGATGAAGCCAAAGCAATTGCTGCCAGTATTGCTTCCAAACAGGATATTTGGGACTTTTTTACCGGCAAAGCAATGATAACCCGCGTTTTGCCGCTGGTTACGGTTTTGACGCTTCCGGCAACGGCAACCGAGATGAACGGCAATATGGTCATGACCAATCCGGAAACCGATGAAAAGCTCGGAATGGGCAACATGCGCCTGCACCCGGCCGTTTCAATTCTTGACCCGCTGCTGACTTATTCCATTCCGCTGCAATATACCGCTTATGCTGCGGTTGACATGGTTTCACACCTGACGGAAAGTTATTTTAACAATGACGGCGGTTGGACGGTTTTGCAAAAATATTATGTTGAGGGAATGGTCAAAACCGTGATGGAAGCTTTGGCCCGCGTTTTGAAAAAAGCAGATGATGCCGAAGGACGCGCAACTCTGATGTGGGCGGCAACCATGGCTTGGAACGGCCTTAATCTGGCCGGTGTCGGCGCGGCAACGACACCTTGCCACAAGTTGGAGCACCCGGTCAGCGCAATTTATGATATTGCCCACGGCGCCGGATTGTCCCTTATTACGCCGGCATGGCTGACTTTGCAGCTTGACCATAAAACTGCCGAGATTGCCAGATTTGCCCGCGAAGTTTTCAAAGTCGACAATCCTGATGATTTGGCTGCCGCCAAAGCCGGAATTGACGCTCTTAAAAACTGGTATATTGAAATCGGCGCGCCGGTTAATTTCCGTGAAGCGGGAATCGACAATCCTGATATTGCCAAGATGACCGACTTAGTTTTGGCCTCGGTTGCCGGCAATAAAATTCCGCATTTAACCAGAGAATTTATCACACAGGTTTATACAATGGCACTTTGAGGAATAACTGTGCTTTTACACCGAAACAAGGTATATTAATTTGCTGAGATCCTTCGACTACGCTCAGGATGACAAAATTCTAAGTTCTTACTGAACTAATAATTTATGTCAATTTGCTGAGATCCTTCGACTACGCTCAGGATGACAAACGTTTCGGCAAGTGTACTCTATCTCGTATGTTTGGCATTGAGAATCAGACGGGTAATTTTATTATTATCCGGATGGGTTTGCAGCTTATATTCCTGATAACGGCTATAGGCTTGTGACCAGGCAATTTGCTCTTCGCTCATTTTTTCCAGAGCATCACAATAGGCCAGCTGGTCGGCATGGTCGAGGGCGCATTTATCATAAAACACGGCAAGATTTTTTTGCAGCGGCGTTATGCCTTTTTCGGAAATCTGCCGCTCAAGCCCTTCCAGCAGCTGCTTTTGATAGCCCTTGGCCGCCGAAACGATAAAGTCGGTTGTTGATTGCGGATAGTCCATCTGGCGGACAGCCTCCTTAACCAGGATATTAAAATCATTTTGATTGAACTCTCTTTGCTGATAGAGCGGCATAATCACTTCCGAAATACATAAATCTTCAATTGCCGTCTGCAATCTTTCCGGTGCTTTTTCATCAAGGCCCGGAAAAATCTCAAGACCTTCCTGCAGGTAATTTTTCAAATTTTCCCGCGGTTTATTTAGGGAAGCAATATTGCGGCGGCTGAAATTATGTTCAAAATCTGTGAGCATTTTTTCCTTATAATTTAAATCAACATCAAAAATACGCTCGGAAAACATAACAAATTTTTCTTTTTCGACACCGGGTTTTTCACGACTCAGTTTTTGCAGATAAGCATCGGCCGTGATATTTTGTTCGGCAGCCAGTTCTTCTTCCGTCAAATCCAGATAAGAGACATAAGCCTGACAATTTTTGGCATAGGCGGTAAAAATTGCGGCCATATTTTTCCAATCGGCCTCTTTTGCTCTTGCCGGATTTCTCAACAGGTGCTCAACATATTCTATATCATATCCCGAAGAATCCAGAACAATTCCATGGCCGCCTTCACTCTCGAGAAGTTTGAATTGTTCGCGACTCAACAGGCCGACCAGAATGACATCTTTGGCACAATCCAAAATTTCTTCAGGCGTCATGCTTTTTTGCAGATTGATTGCTGCCAGCTCTTGCAGACAACGGGCAGATTTTCGTGATGTCTGCTGCCGCCAGCGTTTATAGCGGGCACCAAAATAATTTCTGACATCTTCAGACTGAATCCGGCGGCTGTCATAGCCTTCAAAAATCCGCGCTTCTTTTTTGTGGCGTTTATAATCTGCAGAAGTTTCCTGCTCAAGCCGGCGATAATCATAATCAGACAACAATTTGTTCATATCATCCTGAGTAAATTCCAGCGCTGATAAAGGCGATGAACTAAATTCGTCTGCCGCCATTTCATTTTTTTGCCAGCTCCTGATATCGGCGATTGTCAGGGCTTCATAATCCTCAACGGCCTCGGCTGTTTCATGCAGGGCATTTTCAATATTTTTAATGCGGTTATAGCCGGGCTGAGCCGCGGATAAAATCTTTCTGACCTCAGGCAGGCTGCCACGCAAAGCATTTTGAAAATCGCTGTTTGACGTTACGGGAATTTGCATACGGCGGCAATTATCAAGCATAGTCAGGTATAAACCGCCGGAAGAGGCCTGCAAGGGCTTATCAAAAGCTTCCAGACAGCCCCAATAAATGCCGAGGTTAATATTCTCCGTTGATAACCCGGGTTCGTTATTATTTTTCATCCTGGCGGCAATTGTCACATCAAGCTGTGCTTCTTGAACCTTTTTCCATAAATCTTCCTGCCAGTCGATATTCATATCAATCAGCGCCGTATTGGCGGCATAAAGCGTCCGCTGCAGCCAATAAGCGCTCTTGGCGTCAAAATAGTCATCATTTCTGCCGTTGACATAATTCTGGGTTTTAATTAAATCTGTTGCAAATTGCGGAGATGAAAGATTGAAACTTAACGGAATATCGCGAAAATGCGGATTGCGGTTCAGTTCTTCCGAAAGCTTGGGAATAAGAGATTCTGCCATGCCGATTTTGTTATGGTGTTTCCGCAAAGACAAAACCGGCAGTTTTGCGCCGTAAAAGGCATTCAGCTCACCGGTCAGATTTATCAGTGCCGGAGCCGTCTCGCCAAGGCGCTCTATATAAACATCAAGGTCATCGGCACGAAGAATTTTGCGGTTTTTACCGGCCAGCATTTTCTCGGCATAAAACACAAAAGTTTTTATGACGGATTTGTATTCTTTTTCATTTTGAAAATTGAACATAAAATAAGCGCCTTAAGTTATATTATAGACACAATATAAACAAAAAGCGCTTGTTTTGTCAACTTTTAATTAATCTAAGTCTTCAGATTAACAAGCAGCTGCAGCATTTCATTCGTAGCCGTAAAGGAGCTGGAGTTTAATCCATAAGCCCGCTGGACAACCACCATTTTGGTGAACTCGGTTTCGACATTGGCGGTTGAACGCTCTAAGGCCTGGCTCTTGATAAAATCTTTATTTGAATCGAGATAATAAGAATCGCCGGTCAGACCGTTTGCCTCAAACAAAGTACCGGAAACCGAAGTCAGATTATCAGGAGCCGAAAAACCGGTCAAAGCCAGTTTGGCAATATTTACCGTCTGACCGTTGCTGTAAGAAGCATAGACAATTCCTTCTTCACCGATGGCGCTGAATTTGAAATCGCCGCTTTCTTTACCGTCTTGTTTGACATCGGTAATACCGCTGCTGCCGTCATACTGGGTCATATTCTCAATATTCATGGCAATTGTATTGCTGCTGCCGTCATCCCAGGCAACATCTACCGTAAAGTCTTTCGGTGACAACAGTTTGCCGTCCTGCGAGAAAACAGCCTCTATCGGCTCGGCCGTTGTAACGGTTCCGCCATTGACATCAAAAGTGACGTTCCAGGTATTAACCTTGCCCTCAACTTTGGTAAAGAGCATATTCATTGTTTCACCGTTATTATTGGGGCCGTAAATCGTAATTCCGTAACTGCTGGTATCTGCCCCCGAAGCCGGAACGTTTGCCGTAATCGAGGCTTTGGTTGTCGGGGTTGACGGAATTTTTTCCGGATAATTAATCACAATATCCGACGGAGAACCGCCAAAGCCGCCGCCTTCCAAAGCAGGAAAACCCTGCACGCGCAAACCGTTATTATTGACCAGATACAAACTGCCGTTGGTTGACATTGTTTTAAAATCGCCGGCGCGGGTGTAATAAACATCGCCGGAATAGCGGTCTTTCAAAGTGAAAAAAGCGTTGCCGGTACCGTTAATAGCAACGTCATAATTATTATTCGACGCCGTTACCTGACCCTGATGCGTTACATTGGTGCGGTCATAATAACCAACGCCGTGGATATCTACCCGCGAAGAAGATATGCCGTCCTGACTGCCTTTAACGACAGGATTGGCTCCCAACAAGGTATAAAACATCGTCTCACTGCTTTTATAGCCGACAGTGTTGATGTTGGCAATGTTTGTACCAACGGTTTCCAATGCGTGCGATTGAGCAGTCATACCGGTTGTCGAAGGCATGAACATACTTAAAGCCATGATAAAAATCTCCCTAAAATTTATCTTATGAGAATATATGCAAAAATTGTGCCAAAAGCTATTTCTTGTTTTGGTTGTTTTAATTAAATACCACACCGTTAATTTCAGGCGTTAACATTTATTTTTAAAAATCACTCAAAAATCGGCCATTTTGATAAAAAAACGGGGTATATTTAAGCAAAATTGATAATTTTTGTTGTATTTTGCTGAAATAAGAGATATGAATCAGTCTGATTTTATTTATTTAACATTTAGTGAGAAAATTAATATGGCAAATCCATTGGATACTAAAGTTATCAGCAAACTGGCTGAGATTCTTGATAAAAGTAATTTAACCGAGCTTGAATATGAAGATGAAACCTGCAGAATCTGCCTGACTCGTGAAGTGACTATGGCTGCTCCGGCTTATGCACCGATGCCTGCTCCGATGCCGATGCCCGCAGCACCGGCTTCTCTGCCAGCTCCTGCCGCTGCTCCTGTTGCCGCTGCGCCGATGAGTGATGAAGATTATGCCAAAAATCCCGGCGCCGTTAAATCTCCGATGGTCGGCGTTGTTTATATGTCTGCCGATCCGAATTCTCCGGATTATGTCAAAGTCGGCGACACCGTTTCCGAAGGCGACACCGTCTGCCTGATTGAAGCCATGAAAACCTTTAATCCGGTTAAGGCTCACAAAGGCGGCAAAGTTACCAATATTCTGGTTGCAACCGGCGATCCCGTTGAATATGGCGAACCTCTGGTAATTATTGAATAATTTGTCCCAACTCTTTAGGATTTTAATATGTTTGAAAAAGTATTAATTGCCAACCGCGGTGAAGTTGCCTTAAGAATTCATCGTGCCTGCCGCGAGATGGGTATCCGTACCGTGGCCGTGCATTCTGAGGCTGACGCCGATGCCATGCATGTTCGTTTGGCTGATGAAGCCGTTTGTATCGGACCGGCTCGTTCGACCGACTCTTATTTAAATAAGTCGGCGATTATTTCGGCAGCCCACATTACCGGTGCAGATGCTATTCACCCGGGTTACGGCTTTTTATCCGAAAGCGCCGATTTTGCCGAAATGGTTGAAGAACACGGCATTACGTTTATCGGCCCCCGCGCTGAAACAATGCGCATGATGGGTGACAAAATCACCGCCCGAGAGGCTTCCATCAAAGCCGGCCTGCCGGTTGTTCCGGGTTCTCCGGCTCTGGAAAGTGTTGAGCAAGCCATCGAATGGGCTCACAAAATCGGTTATCCGGTTATTGTCAAGGCCAAAGACGGCGGCGGCGGAAAAGGTATGAAAACCGCATTTAACGATGCCGAAATGAAAGAAGCTTATACAATGGCGAAAGCCGAAGCGAAAGCCGCTTTCACCAGCGATATCGTTTATATGGAAAAATATTTGCAGAAACCGCGCCATATTGAAATGCAGGTTTTGGCCGACAACTATGGCCATGTTGTGCATTTGGGCGAGCGTGACTGTTCTATCCAGCGTAATCACCAAAAAGTGATTGAAGAGACTCCGTCTCCGGGATTGAATCAGGCTCAGCGCGCCGAGATTGGCGAGATTGCCCGCAAGGCTGCCGAAACTCTCGGCTACAGCAACGCCGGCACCATGGAATTTTTGTTTGAAGACGGCAAATTCTATTTTCTGGAAATGAACACCCGTGTTCAGGTTGAACACCCGATTACCGAAGCTATCAGCGGTATTGATATTGTCAAAGAGCAAATCCGCGTTGCCAGCGGTGCCGTTCTCGGCTACACTCAGGACGATATCCAGTTCAGCGGCCATGCCATTGAATGCCGTATTAATGCCGAAGATCCGGAGACTTTTGTTCCCTGCCCCGGCAAGATTACCGAATGGCATGCTCCCGGCGGTCTCGGCGTCCGCGTGGATTCCGAAATCTATTCCGGTTACAGCATTCCGCCGTATTATGACAGCATGATTGCCAAATTGATTGTTCACGGCAAAACCCGCAATGCTGCATTAATGCGCCTGCGTCGTGCTTTGGAAGAATTTGTTATTGAAGGTGTTAAAACCACTATTCCGCTGCATCAGGAAATTATTTCCCAGGCAGAATATATTGACGGTCAGTTTAATATTCACTGGCTGGAAAAATTCATGGCTGCCAAAAAATCAGCGAAATAAATTCTTTTTCTATGATAAAATCGCGTTCCTTGATAAAAGTAACGCGATTTTTTTATTGTTCTTCGGCACTCTGGAATGATAATTGATATTTTCTACAAAAACCCCTTGTTTTTGTCCAAAAATTGTGATATAAAGAAAGAACTTAATTGAATTATTTACACTTATCATTATCCCCTGATGATTTTCTTTTTCTGTTTTTTGCAGATAAGATAAGTGTCTAAATACAAACCCCATCTAAATCTAAGCTTCTGCATTTTATAAAGTCCATAACTTTTTAATATACTGATTTTTGTATTTTGATAATTCGATTAGCCTCCTGAATATTTGTCCAGTTATCTTGCGATAACCGATACAGATATATCAATTCCGGGCTTGGGAATATAAACAAATCAATTACAAAAATCACCCGTTATTTTCAGCAAAGCAAACAAGCCTTGCGGCGCCGGAAATAACACAATAATTAAAAATTATGAAGACTACAAATTTTTCAGAAGAAGTGAGAGAATTAGTTGCAGGTTCAATGGTTATTGCCAACCGAATCACAGTCGTTAACGTTGCAAGCTCTACCGAACTACGTGCCGTTGCTGCTTACATCCAAAAAGAATACCGGGAAAATATTCTCATTATTCAGGATAAGCAATATGCCGCATTTTATTCCGGAGAGATTGAGGCAAATAATTTTTCCCATATCATCCTTGATGATGAAGATTGGGCAATGCCGACAGACTGCGGTTTTTGGGAAATCCGTTTCAGACTCAAAAAGCCTTACCAAGAGTTTCTTGATCTTATCAAAGATAAACTTTTGTCTCAGGCCTTGATTTTAAGCGCTGTTCCGGATTTTAGGACTCTTGATGATGATATCAGCCTGCTTAACAGCGGTTTTGCCAATGACATCAGAGAGGGTTTTAATTTAGGTATGAAAGAAGCTCAGGAAGTCTTATACAAACTTTTCTGCTTCTCCAGCATTCTTCAAAATTCTTTGCGAAAAGCCCAATATAATCCTAAAAATTTTAGGGATAAAATGGCTCTAACTTTGCTAAAAAAAGAGATTGAAGAATTTATCCAAAGCAAAAACTATCTGCTCTGTGTCGAAATGACAAATGCAGGCGTTAGCCGTGTTGTTTCCAGACATTGTCAGAATTATGTTCAAAAGCTTTTAACCGCTTTGGAAGAAATTGTAAAATAACTAAAAAAAGAGCTCTGCGGAGCTCTTAACTTTATTCACTTAATTTATATCAAAAATGAAAAAGAAATTTTTAACACCCATTTTGGCAATCGTTGCCGGTATTCTTTTTTTCACCCTTTTCCAATGTTCCCTTTCCAGTGAAGAAGCTGAGGAGAAAGCACAAATTGAAAATGTTGAACGCCTGAGCAACTGTCCGACTTACTATGTTGACGGCGTCTCTGATCCATCTGATAAGGAAGAAGGTATCTTTTATGCTAATCTTTATCGCAAAAATGCGTCAGACGGAACTATCCCCGACAGCATACTTGTTAAGTTTTACGAACAACTGACACCGTCTATTCTCTATCTGAAAGCCGGTGACAGCATCAAAATAGATTTAGAAGTCGTAACTGATGAGTACCGTCTGGACGGAAGGTATCAGATTTTTAAAACTTATGAAGCATCATTATTTATTTTTGTTGATCAAATTCCTATCCTGACGGAAAAATACAAACAAAATAACAACTAATGGCACCAATCTTTTAATTAACCGAAAAAACACACTAAACAAGCCCTCTCTGCGAAGAAAGGGCTTGTTGCTTTTTAAACAAAAAACCGCGCTGCAATCCTAAAACACAGCGCGGTAATTATTCTTAATTCAGAACGGTTATTTGCCGGCCGGTTTTACCGGAGCTTTAACCTTTTTCTGCAAGTCGGCAATCAAAGCATTGATATTGCCGCCGTTGTTTTTGATAAAAGCGGTATATTCATTGCGAGCGGTAATTGCCAAGCTGACGTTTTCAATAATGATATCAACAATCTTGAAACTGCTGCCGGTTTGCTTAACGCGCCAGATAACTTTTGCCGGAGCGCCCTGATTCATGGCAACGGTTGAGTTGATGAAAACCTGATTTTTGGAAGTGGACGGGGTAGAACCGACAAAAACAAAAGACTTGCCTTTGAATTCGTCAAAACGAGCCGACCAGGTTTTAATATTCAGTTCGCGATAAACTTTGATAAAGTCTTTGCGCTGTTCCGGTGTTGCAATTTTCCAATAGCGGCCGAGAACAAACTGGCCGATAAAATCCAAATCCAAAGCATCGTTGAACAATTTTTCAAAACGCTGATCTTTAACGGCCTGAGAAACCGGCGCATTGATGATTTCCTCAATACCTTCGCTGGTCACTTTGCGGACAAAAGCGTCTGCCTTGGCAACATCAACATCAGCCTTGGCTGCTGCCGAAAAGAGAAATACAGAGCCTAAAACAGCGGCAAAAATACTTTTTTTCATCTTTTATTTACTCCTTGGTTATTTTACCTGCTCTGCTTCCATTTCGTCAAAGGTCTCATCTTCGTCCTCAATTCCGAAATCAAAATCATAAGCAGCATTTTTCTTGTCATCATTGTAGCAGTTCGGCATATCGCTCTTATTCTGCAGATAAGCGGATTTCATCGTTGTATAGAAATCAACCGAATTGCGCTCTAAATCATCGCCCATATCCATAAAGGCTTCTCTTTCAACAATCGTCTTAACACCGACATAAGCGCTGTAGGCATAAATTCCGTCTTCATAATCTTCGGTCAGCCAGTAAATCGGCGAGATGAAAGCATCAACCGTGGTACCGACAAAAGCACGCGGGGAAGACGGCCCCAAGAAAGGCAGAACAATGTACGGACCGTCTTTAACGCACCATTTGGCCAGTGTCCGTTCAAAGGTATCTTTTTTTCTTTCCAAGCCCCAAGCGGTGGCAACATCAAAAGTACCGCCCAAGCCCAGGGTCGTGTTGATGACAAAACGTCCGACAGAAATACCTGATTGTTTAATCTCACCCTGCAAAAGCTGGTTAACGGCAGAAACAGGTTCATGAACATTTGTGACGGCGCTTCTGACTCTGATACGGACATCTTCGGAAGTGACGGCGCGATATCCTTTAGCAACCGGCTTTAAAATATATTTATCAAGATTATAGTTAAAGGTAAACATGGCACGGTTAAAACTCTCCAAACCATCTTCCTGCTCATGCTGATCAGCCTGAGTTTGTGAAGAGGCACAGGAAGCAGTAAAAATCAAAGTCAAAGAAAGGAGAGAAAACCAAAGTGTTTTTTTAGTCACGTCACACCTACTGTATGTTAGAAATTTATTTTTAGTTAATATAACATCAAATAAATTGAAATCAATAACTTTATTACTATAATACTGGATAGTTTGGTATGTAATTTTTCCGCAGATTTTAAGGGGTTTTCATGTATATTTTTCAAATTTCGGACCTGCATTTTCAGGCAGAAGACGAACGCAGCGCCAACAATCTCGATAAAGTTGTCAAAAGCATTGCCGCACAAGATGTTAAGCCGGATTTGCTGCTGATTACCGGTGATATTACCCACGGGCAGAAATATGACAGCTATCCGCAGGTTTTTGAAAAAATAAAATCTCTCGGCGTTCCTTTCCTCTGCATTACCGGCAACAATGATTCTTCTTCCGGCCTCATGAAAGCGCTGCAGGAATTTGTTCCCGCACACCCGCATTCGGAAATGGCTGATTATCTGCAATATGGCGTTGATACTTATCCCTGCCGGATAATTGCCCTCGACAGCTTTGCTCCCGGCAATCTTTCCGGCGCCCTGGACGACAAACGCCTTGCCTGGTTTGAAGAAAAGCTCAATAATAATCCCTCTCACAAGCCGACCCTGGTAATGATTCACCAGTTTACGCTGCCCAACACGCTGCACCGCGGTTTTCTGCCTTGGTTTGCCGAATTTAACCATTTGATTTCCGACCATCAGCAGGATATCCGGCTGGTCGTTTCCGGCCATCTGCATGCTTCTCTCGGCGGCCTGATATGCAAAACACGTTTTATCTCCGCACCCAGCACTAACTGGAATTCGATTTTTGATTTTAATAATCACGGCAACCAAATCAGAGATAATTCCGCTCCTGTCGGTTATTTAATCCACCATTTTGACGGCAATGATTTTATCAGCTATCACGTTGCTTTAGCCTGATTTTAGTTTCGCTGCGTTTTTGTTACATTGCTGAAACCTTTTGTGTTTTGCAATCTTTTTGGTTTTACCCTACTATCAGCCTCAGTTAAAACAACAATTGAGGATGACCAATATGACTAACAAACCTTCAAAACCGATTATGCTTTTCGACTGCAAAACTTCTCAGAGCGTTATCGGCCAGGAAAAATTTTTAGACTCTTTCAAAACTATTTTGAACCACGGCGGTTATGCCCAGGGTCCCGAAACTCGTGAACTCGATGAAAAACTGGCTAACTTTGCCGGCGCAAAATATTGCTCTACCTGCGGTTCCGGAACTGATGCCCTGACTTTGGCCCTGATGGCCTGGGACGTTAAAGCCGGTGACGCCGTATTTGTTTCTTCTTTCACTTTCGTTGCTTCTGCCGAAGCTCCGGTTTTGCTGGGCGCAACCCCGATTTTCGTTGACTCTGATCCGAACACTTACAACATGGATCCGAAAGATTTGCAGCGTGCTATTGATGAAGTTAAGAAAGAAGGCAAATTAAACCTCAAAGCCGTTATTGCCGTTGATATTTTCGGTTCTCCCTGCGATTATGACGCAATCAACAAAATCGCTCATGCAAACGGCATGAAAGTTTTGTCTGATGCCTGCCAGTCTTTTGGTTCTGTTTACAAAGGCACCAAAACCGGTAATGTTACCGAAATGACCGCCATTTCTTTCTACCCGACCAAACCTCTGGGCTGCTATGGTGACGGCGGTGCTGTTTTCAGCAACACCAATGAAGAAAACGAACTGGTTAAATCCTGCCGCGTTCACGGTATGAGCCCGGAAGACCACTATGATAACGTTCGTCTCGGCATGACCGGCAGAATGAACACTTTCCAAGCTGCCGTTCTGTTGTTGAAATTGTCTGTTTTTGAACAGGAACTCAAAGACCGTTACAGAGTTGCCAGCCGTTATGATAACGAACTGAGCAATTATTTCAACAAACAGCAGATTTTAGACAACTGCCAGTCTGCTTATGCTTTGTACACCATTAACTGTGAAGACCGCGATGAACTGATGGCTTACCTCAAAGAAAACGGTATTCCCTGCGGCGCTTATTACCCGCGTCCGGTTCATACTCAAACCGCTTATGCTCAGTGGAATAATCGTCCGCTGCCGGTTTGCGAGAAACTGTCAAAGACTGTTCTGTCTATCCCGATGACTCCGTATCTTGATAACGAAGCTTTGGATTACATCATTGAGACAATGAACAACTTTGCCGCAAAAAAAATGAATAAAGCTGCTTAAGCACGAAAGTGTTTAATCCTTAAAAACAAAATACCCTTAGATTTTTCTAAGGGTATTTTTGTTTGTAAATACGAGAGTATTTTTAATCTCGGCAACTATTTTTTACTGCTGTTGCGTTTTTGGCGGGCAGCCAAGCCGTCATCAATATATTTTTTGATATTCGGACCGAAAGTTTGATGAATATAAACCGTCAATTCACTGGGCTTTTCAACATAAGCTTCCGCTTCGGTCTGAGCCTGCAGCAATTCTTCAATCTTCAAATTCTTTTCAAGAACATTACGGCGGTTGTCAGCGTCATCGGCACCGCGGACAGAAGCAACGTTAAACAGAATGTGCGCCTTATAAATGTTGCGGGGATATTTCTGACCGATTGCCAGAATATTACCGAGTTCCATCATGGCGTCAATATTGCCCTGAGCCATTGCTTTGTTCAATGCCTTGACCGCATTACCGTAGTTTTGCGGAGTTCCCCAGCCATTCATATACATCAGAGACAAAATGAACTGTGCGTCATCATAACCGGCATTGGCTGATTTTCTGATTAAATCAAAAGCATGGCGGAAATCTTTTTCAACAATATAGCCGCGGAAATAAGCATAACCGAGCATAAAATTGGCGGTCGGATTATCACTCTCGGCGGCTTTTTCAAATAAATGTATCGCCTCTTCGGGATTTTGGACAATTCCCTGTCCCGAAAGATAAATAAAAGCCAGATTGACCATGGCTTCAACATTGCCGAGCTCGGCGGCTGCGGCAAACATTTTTGCGGCCATCAGCGGATTGCGCGGCGTGCCGATACCGCTGTAATATAAACTGCCGAGGTTGTTGATTGCGACATTGTCTTTGCGTTCTGCCGCCATTTTATAATAGTCAAAAGCTTTTTTGTGGTCGACAGAAACACCGTCTTCACCATAGAGATACATATAGCCCAAAGTCAGCTGCGAATTGACGTCGCCCTCTGCGGCGGTTCGGGTCAGTTTTTGTAAAACCGTTTCGGTTGAGCCGGGCTCCACGGTTACTTCCGTTTTTTTCTTATCGCCCCAAAAATTGAGAAAAGAGAAAATGCCTTTATCTTCTTTTTTTGCAGCAACATCCGCTTTGTCTTCCGTTTCTTTTTTTTCTTCCTCTTTGGATGCCGGCGCCGCCAAAACTAAATCACCATCTAGTGACAAAACGGCTTCCTGAGCCTGAGCTAAAGATGTGGAAGCAAGCAGACTGAATAAAAACAAAGATAAGCGACGCATTTTAACTCCTAACGAGTACAACCCTGAAACTTTCCCCAAGCTCTTTTGGCATTGTGCTTTTGAGCCTGACGTTGTTTATTATGATAATTTCTGCGGTTTTTATCAAGTGTTTTGTAAATATTTTTCTTTGACGGCCTATAACCGCCTTCCATCCGGCTCAAAACCTCTAATTCATCTCGGGTCGGAACATTGGTGTCAAGCGGCCGCTCATTCCAGGCATCTTGAGCAAAATGTTCTTTATTGGTCGAATGTTCCAGCGGCATGGCAAAGAAATGCGCTTCGCTGCCGGTAATGCGGCCATTATATTTTTCCATAATAAACGGGCTGTACCGCTCGGCGAAATCCTGAATCTGGTCAGAGGTGACCAACAGGCCGAGAGACTTTAACTCATCATCGGTCACATTGAATGCCTGACTCATATCAAAAGCCTTAAACGGGCGATACATAAAGTTTTTGCTAATGAAGTCAGCTACACCGCTGAAAATTTTTTCATTCTTGCGCGTTTGGCAGCTGTAAACTTCAGAATCAAACTTTTTGTCATTGGCCAGTTTGGCATCTTCAATACGGAAAGCCTTGTCCAAAACCTGCAGATTGTAGGCACGGATAGCTTCTTTGTTACGCTTTTGAATGGCCAGCTGCAATTTGAAAATATTCATTTTGGCAATCAGGCGATCGGCCGTTCCTTTGAAGCGTTTGAGATTTTCTTCCCAAAAGCGCAGCCCTTTTTTAGCGGTATGCTTAGATGTAATCAGCAAAACATTATCATTGCGGCTTTCGGCATTTTCCTCGCCGGCATAAATCGCGTGCGTATCAATATCGCCCTCATAAAGCTTGGTGATTTTAATCTGGGTTTCAACTTTGAAAGAATTGCCGTTGACCTTCATATTCAGATAAGCGCGTTTTTCACGGTAGTTTTTCTGATTATAAATTTTGCTGTCGCTGATATTTCCGTAAAAGCTGTCTTTAATCTCGGCAATGCTGACATTATACTGGCTGTCGTTTTTGAACATCTCAAGCGTTTCGACCGTATCCGTATAATATTTACGGGTAATCGTCATACGGACCATATCTTTTAAGCGCTCATAAGGTTTCGGAAGCGCCGCAATTTCCTGCCGGACAGAAGCTTCTTCCGCAGCCAGGGCTTTGCGATACGCCCCGGTGTTTTCACCATATTTCAAGCGCAGGTCAGCTGTGTGTTTGAGGCGGATTTTAGCAGCATCATCACTATATTGTTTATAATATTTGCCGCCCTCTGAGATAACTTTGCCGTTTTTATCCATTACCGGCATTTTGATTTTATCAATCGCACGGCGGATATTTTTCAATCCCGGCAAAATGACATAAACCGGATTATCGCGGAAATCATAAAAAGTCAGCCGCATATTGGTGAAAGGGGTAATATGTTTGGCGCGATATTCTTTATATTTTGACATATTATTATGGAAACCGCCAACCATTTGGTTTTCTTCGACAATACCGGTATCCAAGTCTATCGCGTTAATCTCGTCCGGTGCCGGTTCTTCACCCAGCTCGGCAAGACGTTTTATCTTGTGCGGACGATATTCTTTTAACAGCGTCGCGGTAATGTTTTTATATAATGTGCGGTAAGTTTCCATAGCATCGCCGTAGATTCCGCGCAGATAATCGGCGGCTTCCCGGTCAATCAATTTATTTTCTAAGGCTCTGTCAATATAGTTGAGGCTATATTCATTGAAGATATTCTGGATATTATCAATTTGTTCCGCTGTAAAATGCTCGATATCAGCAGCGGTGATTTTAATGTCTTCATCTTTGGCCAGAGCGGCTTTGACTCTGGATACTAATTCTTCGTATTCAGCCATGGCTAACTCACTATTATTTTGTCTATTCCAGCTAATTATTATAGCTTAGATTCTTTTTTATGCAACAGAAAATCTGATACCGGCGGTCAATTTTTCTGTCAAAAATGACTAATAAACCAGAAATAATAAGAAAATCGGCTTTTACAAGAAGCAAACATAAAAAAACTCCCGGCTTGGCAGCAGCCGGGAGTATAAGTATCGGAGCAGTAACTGTCCTAGAATAGTTTCAAAACAGACTGAGCAGCCTGAGAAGCCAAACTCAAAGAGTTAATAGCCAATTGCTGTCTGGTCTGCAGAGCCAACATGTTTGCGGACTCTTCGTTCATATCGGCCAAGGTCAGTTTGTCAGCGCCTTCGGTCAATACGTTAATCAGGTTATCGGTAAATTCTTCACGGCTTTGAACAACCGAGTAGTTGTTACCGAAGTCAGATGCCATGGTACGCAGTTTGGAAACGGCGCCTTCAATATCGCTGATTGAGGTTTCGATATTGCTGTCTTTTTGCCAATCATTCTGAGCCTGAGAGATACCCAGACCTTTAGAAGAAGCATCAACACCGGTGATTTCAATCATTGAAGAACGGTCTTCGTTGAAGATGACTTTCAGGTCATTTTCCTGCAACAGGTTAATACCTTTATAGCCGGCATCATTTGCCAACTGGTCAATCTGATCCAGAATTTCGTTAAATTGTTTTGCATAACTCTTACGTTCTGCGGTAGGTGCTGTTGCGTCGCCGGCTTTGCGTGTTCCACCGAGACCCAAATCTTTCAGAGCATTTTGGTTAGCATTGGTACTGTCGGCAAAAATACGGAATTCTTTTCCGGTTGCGGTAACAGACAAAGCTTTACCATCTGCAGCGGCTTTAACTCCTAAATCGGTTTCAGCAGCGGCATTAATAGCAGAAGCAATGGTTGCGGAGTTAGCACCTTTAGCTGCATCTAAAGTTACAACTTTGGCGGCCTCTGTTGCAGTGGCAATACCATTGGTTGCATCGTTGACATAAGAGACAGCGGAACCGTCAGTTGTTGAAACGGTGATTGTTGCGCCGGTTGCGTCAGCTTTGGCATTCAAACCCATACCCTGCAACTGATTAATGGCATCATTGGCAACTGCTTTTTCGTCAGCGGCACCAGCAGCCAGAGTAATTTCCTTTTGGGTTCCGTCTGCTAAATAAATTGTGAATTTTTTGCCTTTGTCAGCAGCCACAAAAGTCATATCAAATGTGCTTAAATCATCACGGGCATCAACGATGATATCGCCGGTTACCGGAGTTTTTACTTCATTTGAAGTAATTGCATATTTATCAAAGTTACCGGAAACATCGCGTGCGGAGTTTGCAATAGCTTTGGCCTGCTCGGCAAAAGAGGTAATTGTTTTAATCGCTTCGTCAGCCGCCTTAATGGTTTGAATACCCTGACCCATGCTATCCAGCAAAGAGCTAAGGTCATTCGCGCGGTTGTTTAACGATTGTGCGGTATAATAGGAAGAAGGGTTATCGATAGCCGAGTTAACCTTCTTTCCGGTGGAGAGGCGTTCTTGCGTCATGTCCATCAGACTCTGAGTGGACTGTAACGATAACAAGTTCGAACGCATGCTCGCTGTAAGTGAAATATCTGCCATTTTTTTCTCCAATACTTTGGAATATTATCTTGCTGTCGTTGTACTGACGCAGCAAGTCGTTGTACAAAATCCGACACCCTTTTGAGTGCCTTTAACTATTTTTAATACCATATCAGTAAATAAATAGTTAACTGCAAAAATAAGTTTTTCAACGAGTCGCAAACTGTTTATCTGCCTGCTTGTCTGACTGAAATACTCTCTGCATAAAATTATTATAGACGCTAATATATTAAAATTTTGATAATGAGAAATATTGTTGAATGAAAAACGGCAAATTTTACCGGAACTGACTAATGATAATTAAGCTGAGATGTTTCGACAAGCTCAACATGACAATGTTGCTATATTGTTTGACTGGTTTCTTCACGAAGCACTGCGTATCCGTTCAGAATAACGTGTGTGGCTGTATGGACTATAAGGCTGAGATCCTTCGGCTTCGCTCAGGATGACAATAAAATGCTCAGGATGACAATAAAGTACTCAAGGGGACAATAAAAATATTCAGGGCGGCATACATAATAAAAAAGCTCCCGGGAAAACCCGGGAGCCTGATATTCAATCGTTGATTAGCGATTAGAACAGTTTCAAAACAGACTGAGCAGCCTGAGAAGCCAAACTCAAAGAGTTAATAGCCAGTTGCTGTCTGGTTTGCAGAGCCAGCATGTTTGCGGACTCTTCGTTCATATCGGCCAAGGTCAGCTTATCGGCGCCCTCGGTCAAAACGTTAATCAGGTTATCAGTAAATTCTTCACGGCTCTGAACAACTGAGTAGTTGTTACCGAAGTCGGAAGCCATTGTACGCAGTTTGGAAACAGCGCCTTCAATTCCGGAAATTGCGGATTCAATGTTGCTGTCTTTCTGCCAATCATTCTGAGCCTGAGAGATACCCAAGCCTTTTGCAGAAGCGTCAACACCTTTAATTTCAATCATTGAAGAGCGGTCTTCGTTGAAGATTACTTTCAAGTCATTTTCCTGCAGCAGGTTAATACCTTTATAACCGGCGTCTTGAGCCAAGGCGTCAATCTGAGACAGGATTTCGTTGAATTGTTTTGCATAACTTTTACGCTCTGCCGTCACGGCTGAAGCGTCACCTGCTTTACGGCTGCCTTCAATACCTAAAGATTTCAGAGCAGCTGCATTCGCATTGGTTCCGTCACTAAAGACGCGGAACTCAAGATCTGTTGCCGTGACTGAAAAAGCTTTACCGTCGGCAGTTGCCGTCAAACCGGTAACACCGGCTGCATTGATAGCAGCGCTGATTGTTGCCGAGTTGGCACCTTTAGCTGCATCTAAAGTAACAACTTTGGCTGCCTGGGTTGCGGTAGCAAGGCCGGCAGTTGCATCGTTAACATAAGAAACAGCCGAGCCGTCAGTGGTGGATACGGTAATTTTACCGGCTCCGTCGCCTTTGGCATTCAAGCCCATGCCCTGCAACTGGGTAATTGCACTAGCTTCAACCTCAGCAGCGTTTGTACCGGCAAGAGTAATTTCTTTGCTGGTACCATCAGCCATATAAACAGTAAATTTTTTGTCTTTATCGCCAGCAACAACATCCATTTCGAATGTACTCAAATCTTTACGAGCATCAACGATAAAGCTGCCAGTAACCGGATCGGTGATCTCATTAGATGTAATTGCGTACTTGTCATAGTTACCGGAAACATCACGTGCGGAGTTTGCGATAGCTTTGGCTTGTTCTGCAAAAGAGGTGATTGTTTTAATCGCTTCATCGGCCGCTTTAATAGTCTGAATGCCCTGGCCCATGCTGTCAAGCAATTGGCTTAAGTCATTCGCGCGGTTGTTTAATGATTGAGCGGTGTAATAGGAAGAAGGGTTGTCGATAGCCGAGTTAACCTTTTTTCCGGTGGAGAGACGCTCTTGTGTCATATCCATCAAACTTTGAGTTGATTGTAAAGACAACAGGTTTGAGCGCATGCTCGCTGTAAGTGATATATCTGCCATTTTCTTTCTCCAATACTTTGGAACACATTAACTTGTGAATGTTCTACTAACATTACAAGTTTTATATTAACACAAATCCGGCACCTAATCAATGCCTTTTTTAAAGATAAAATTCCCTTTACAAATCTATTTAAGCCTTAAGCATTGATTTTACAGCATTTACTATACTAAAGTCTTATATAAATTCGTTTACCCATATATCTATTGTCTATCTTATAAGATAAAGTGTTAATTTTTTGATAACAAAAAAAGCTCCCGGACAAAGTATTCCGGGAGCTGTAAGAGAAAGAAAATTTGTTCTTAGAACAGTTTCAAGACCGACTGGGCTGCCTGAGAAGCCAAACTCAAAGAGTTAATAGCCAGTTGCTGTCTGGTCTGCAGAGCCAGCATATTTGCCGATTCTTCGTTCATATCAGCCAAAGTCAGCTTATCGGCACCTTCAGTCAAGACGTTAATCAGGTTATCGGTGAAGTTCTCACGGCTTTGAACAACTGAGTAGTTGTTACCAAAGTCAGATGCCATGGTGCGTAGTTTGGAAATTGCGCCTTCAATATTGTTGATTGAGGTTTCAATGTTGCTGTCTTTCTGCCAAGCATTCTGAGCCTGAGAAATACCCAAGCCTTTGGAAGATGCATCAACACCGGTGATTTCAATCATTGAAGAACGGTCTTCGTTGAAAATAACTTTCAAGTTATTTTCCTGCAACAGGTTAACACCTTTATAACCGGCGTCCTGAGCCAGAGAATCGATTTGTTCCAAAATTTCGTTAAACTGTTTGGAATAGCTGGAACGTTCCAAGCTTTCGGCGCTGGAATCACCGGCTTTACGAGAACCGGCGATATTCAAATCGCGAAGGGCATTATCACTGGCAGTGGTACCATCACTGAAAATGGTAAATTGTTTATTGGTCGCGCTGACAGAGAAAGTTTTTCCGTCAGGTGTTGCGGTAATAGCCATTGCCGGAGCTGTCTGAGCAATACGGTTGATTTCAGCAGCAATTGTTGCCGAGTTAGCACCGGTATTAGCAGACGCCAAAGTTACAACGCGGGCAGCAGTTGTCGAATCAGCCAGACCGTCAGTTCCGTCATTAACCCAAGAAACGGAAGAGTTATCTGTTGTGGAAACGTTAATATTACCGGTTCCGTCACCTTTGGCGTTCAAGCCCATGCCCTGCAGCTGGTTAACGGCATTTGCCTCAACCTCGGCAGCATTTGTACCGGCAAGAGTTAATTCTTTTTTGGTTCCGTCAGCAAGATATACCGTAAACTTTTTAGTAGCATCACCAGCTTCTACTTTCAAAGTAAAAGTGCTCAAATCATTGCGGGCATCCATAATAAAAGTACCGTCGATGGGGTCTGTAACTTCATTGGATGAAATGGCATATTTATCAAAGTTACTGGGAATATCTCGAGCGGAGTTGGCAATCGCTTTAGCTTGTTCAGCAAAAGAAGTAATTGTTTTAATCGCTTCATCAGCAGCTTTAATCGTCTGAATCCCCTGACCCATGCTGTCCAGCAATGAGTTTAAGTCATTCGCGCGGTTATTCAGAGACTGTGCGGTGTAATAAGAAGAAGGGTTATCGATTGCCGAGTTGACCTTCTTTCCGGTTGATAAACGTTCCTGGGTCATATCCATTAAGCTTTGCGTATTCTGCAAAGACAATAAGTTGGAACGCATGCTTGCTGTAAGTGATATATCTGCCATTTCTTTCTCTTCCCCAATACTGTGGAACACACACCTGCAACTTTTTACTTTTGGGCAGGTTTTAAGTTATAAACTTTTGAGCCTTTATATTTATTTGCAAGTCCGGCTCTGAAC
>ERZ1026946.120-NODE-120-length-35112-cov-4.942408_pt1 | contig 35112 bp, 41 predicted proteins | sample MGYA00519460_ERZ1026946 | MGnify/ENA primary metagenome ERZ1026946 (study PRJEB26926, sample SAMN06164620) | human gut metagenome | biome: ENVO:00009003; feature: ENVO:2100002; material: ENVO:00002003 | host: Homo sapiens | place: USA | collected 2012 ...
AGAAGTTGCATTGGTATGATGCAGCAATCTATTGCAAGACTGTTGTGATTAACGGCATCACATCGCGGTTATGTCCGGCAGATGAGAGTTGGAAAACTGAATTCAAAAAAATAGCCGGTAACTTGTATAAAGCTCTGTTTGAAATCGGAGCCGAGAATCTTGATGATTTAACTTGGGCTGCGGAGTGTAATGGCAACTACGCTTGGGGCCAGTACTTCGGTAATGGCAATGTGACCAGCTACGGTAAGACATTCTCTAGCGGTTACGTTCGCCCGGTTCTGATTTTGGATAAAAAGATTTAGACCGGTAAAATTATTAATAACAAAATATAAGTATTATGGACAAAGAAAATTCCATTAAAGCTGTTATCGAATTAATTAACAGCCTTGGCATTGAAAATGAAATTAGAGAAGCTTTAATTTCAAAAAAGGCTACGGAACGAAAAGAAAAGACTTCCAACGGGTATCAGATTTATTATGACGAAGCCTCTGGTGAAGCAGTCGGAATAGTCTATAAGAATATGGTTTTTCTTAAAAATACTTCAGAAAAGAAGTTGCATTGGTATGATGCAGCAATCTATTGCAAGACTGTTGTGATTAACGGTATCACATCGCAGTTATGTCCGGCAGATGAGAGTTGGAAAACTGAATTCAAAAGGATAGCTAGGGGGGTGTATAAAGCTTTGCTTGAAATCGGAGCTGAGAAACTTGATTGTTTGACTTGGGCTTCTGAATATAATGCCAAATGTGCCTGGTATCAACGATTCAGTGACGGCCTCATATACAACTTTTATTGTAAGGATAACTATAACTACGTTCGCCCGGTCCTGATTTTAGATTGATCTTAATCACTTAACTTGTCAACAAAAAGGTTCCCCATAATGAGGAACCTTTTGTTGTTTTTCAAGCCTTTTTATCATGGTATTATACTTGTTCTGACCGCAAAACAGACTATATATGAGACGGGAGAAATTTTATGAACTATCTGTATCTGATTATTTCCGGAATCCTCTTCGGCGGCATTGTTTTCGGCGGCAAGGTTTTATCAAACATGGGCGCGAGTCTGTTTGAGATAATGCTTTATCCGAACATCATTCCGGCTGTGCTGCTGTTCTATTTTGCCCGCAAAGATTTGCATAAATTGTTTATGCTGCCGCTGAGTTTCTCGCTGCTGCTGATTGCCGCCATGTTTTTTATCACGGTCGGACAATATGCGCCGCTGTTTTTCCACATTCCCGTCACGCTTGTGGTTTTGCTGCTGTATCTGCAGCCGGTCTGGACGATATTGATTGACAAGTTTTATTATCATCATCAAACCTCGCGGCGTGAATGGCTGCTGGTTGTTTCAATGATTATCGGCCTGGTCGTTCTGATAAATCCTTTTGCCGATGTTCGTTTTGCGGCCGGCGGTGTGATTTTGGCATTACTCGGCGGTTTGGGTATTTCGGTCTGGGTTTTCACCACCAAATTTTTGACGGCGCAAGATGTCAGCCCTTGGGGCACTTTCTGGATTTGCTGCGTTTATTCGGCCATTCCGGTCGTTATGCTCTATGCCGGATTGAATGAATACGGATATGGAAACTCGCCGCTGGCGGCTTTTTCCGCGACTATTTCACCCAAGCTTTGGGCGGCATTTCTGTTTTACAGCATGGTTATTGTCGCATTGCCGAATTTGCTGGTTTTTTATCACAACAAAACTGTTCCGGCGCCGCAGATAGGCATGATTCTGCTGCTCGAGCCGCTGACCGGTATCATCCTTGATGTAATCTTTTTGAATATGCAGCTGACCTGGAATATTGTTCTGGGCGGCTTAATCATTCTGATAGCCAATCTGATAATGATTTTTCAGCCTCAGGCGGCAAAAATAAATTTGGAAAAACAAGAGATTAAATAAGAAAATATTTAGACAAAAAGATTGACGAATCGGAGTGATTGTGCTATGGTAAGACAATTTATTAAACCTCTGTCTATTATTCGTAAAAATTTTTCATAATGATAATTTGAAGTTTAGCTTCTTGTTACCGATGGATAATAGAATGATATTTCAGAGGCATTTAGACTAACAATTTAATTTTTTTCGTTATGAAAACAAGACATTATTTTTTGATTTTGGCGACAATTTTGTTGGCAACGGGTGAGGGATTAGCTGCTTTTAGAAATATTGATTTGGCAGCCGTTTTCATTTCTGTTGCCGGAATTTGCAGCTGGGTTTGGCTGATTTTGAAACTCAGAGCCAGCTACCAAATCCGCCGTTACGGATTTGAATATTAGCAAAATCCGACTTCTGTTAAAAATACACCGAAACCCTGAAAAGTTTCAGTGTATTTTTTTTATTTAAATAAGTGCCTGAAAAGGGGAGAAAAAAATGATTGCAATGTCAAAGATGATGATTTAGTCTGAAACCGATAAAACTGATTATTAACTTAAATAAATATGATTATGAACATTGTAGAAATGATGAGAAAACTCGGCGAATTTGCAAAAAAAGAAGAATTTAGCGAGAACTTTTTGATTTCTGAATTCGGAAAAGACGGTTTTAATTATCTGAAAGAAAGGCAGTTAATCCGCCGCGCAAGCAAAGTCAGCGTTGCGCAATATATTGAAGAATTGCAGCACATTTCGCCCAAAAATCTGGCCGCTTTTCGCAAGCTTATCCGCGGCGAAAATCCGCAGCCGGAGTTATTGACCTCCGTCAGCGCAAAAGCAGAACCTTTGCCGTTGGTTTACTATCCCAAAGGGGAAACTTGCATCAGCTGCTTTAGCTTTACGATTGATAACATCAGGGAGCTGAAGCAAAACCCTTGTTATATCACTACCAGCGATCCGCGTTTTGACAACGTTTTGGGCTATGAGCTGGAAAAAGGCTTAACGGTAACAAGATACAGCGGTGTCGGTTATTATCCGCGCAATTGCCATGTCATTGCGGAAAAGTTCGGCGGCAGAATCCCAGATACAGAGGAAATGTTAAAAATCATCACTAATCTTGACCGCGTTAACCAAACGGCGTTGAGTATTGATGAAGATACTCTGTACAAAGGATACTACCTGGTTCGTGAAAAAATGTCCGCTTCCTCTTTTACGGTTATCAATATCGAAAATCCGGATGATTGCAGACAGATTAAGTATAACGAAACATGCTGTTTTGTCACTGTAAAATAAATTTCTGCAAAGCCAAAAGCCGTCTCATTGATTTGAGCGGCTTTTTTGCTGAAGTTTTATCTCCGTTCAAAAGATTATTGCATATTAATTAATTTTAATGTAGAGTCTTTTCGTGTTCATCGGGGCAAATTGATGAACTAGAATCCATTGGGATTCGGGGTGTCAGAACCCTTATAGTAAGCAGCACAATGAATATGGGTGCTGTGACTTGAGACTGGATAAAATTCAGAATCAGGACTAATATTCCTCGACTGCAACTGCTGAGCAGTCACTCTTGTAGTCGGGGAGCCCTGAAATAGGAACTTTGGTTCTAACTAAAGGGATCATTACTTACTATATGATTCTGAACTCCCCGGCGCCTCTCATTTGGAGAGGTATTTTTTTTTATGCAGGAGAGTAAAATGAGACAGGAAATTGCCGACCACATAGCCAAAGAGCTAAAAGACCATAAAGATTTAATCAATAAAATCAGAGCCGAAATGATATTTTTACGTGAGCAGTCAGGCTTGTCCTATGAGGAAATTTCTTATCTCAGCGGCTGCTGCGTTGAAAAGATAAAAGCGCAGGAAAACGGGGCTTCCGAAGCAGATTTAACGGTTATTTCTCCGGTTGTTCTGATTTATTACATGTTTGTTTTTGACATTGTTCCGACATGGCTGCATGAGCGGCTTTTCCTTTTCCGCAACAACCGCCAAACCGTCTGGTAAATCAGCATCCGGCTGTCATATCTTCCAATCTTCTTGCCGGTGTCGGTGCAAAGGACAATAGGCCGGCCGGTTTAGTTTAGAGAAATATCGCAGCGACATTGTCATGTTGAGCGAAGCCGAAACATCTCAGCCTTATTAATTTGCTGAGACTCTTCGACTACGCTCAGAGTGACAAAATCCTAAGTTCTTTCAAAACCAATGATTTTTGTCAATTTGCTGAGACTCTTCGGCGGTGTTTGTGATGATACCTTTTGACTGTTCGCAGACGGTCAGGGGAGGCTGTTTAGAAAAAAATTATAAGAAAAGGCTTGAATTATCAAAATGATGTGATATATACCTGTTTCGAAATTTGATTATTATAAACAAAAAAATATATACACCATGAGAACTTATTATTTAGCCTTAATCGTTTTGTGGCTTTTATGGGAATGTGATTTCAACTTTTTTCCCGCTGCTGCCACGAGTGTAAAACCCAATCTTTTTGAGCTTGAATATGCCCCTCCGCCGATAAGCGCTGCCGCAGATACTGTTTCATGTATCGCTGCCGTTCCGTCTTGTCCTGCAGATTTTAAGGTCAGAACATTCCGCTCGGAAGATTAATCAAATTAAAAGCCCCGGATAACTTATCATTGACGATAACTTTTCCGGGGCTTTTCAGCGATTATGGAGTTTATTTGTTTTTCTTGACGCTGATTTTTTTGACCTTTTGTTTTTCAATTTGGGTCTTGGGGATTGAGACGGTTAAAACGCCGTCGTTATATTCGGCATTGGCCTGGTCAAAGTTCAAATCCCACGGCAGCGGAATAGTGCGCGAAACTTTGCCGTAATACATTTCTGAAAAATAGCTGCCTTCGCTGTTGTCTTCATTTTGCTGGCGTTTTTCGCCGCTGATGGTCAGATATCCGTCAGAAGAAATCTGCACGTCCATATCTTTTTCGGCCACGCCCGGCATTTCGGCAGAAACAACAACCGCGTCTTTTTTGTTGTTGACTTCGATTTTGGGTTCCATTTCTTCCATGTCATGAGTTTTCGGAAAATCAAACATATTCCAAAAATGGTGCAAAAAATTATGCATTTCGCCGCCGGTATGATGAATTGAAACATCTTGATTGGTGTTGTTTTTTGAAGTGGTGACTTCGTTTCTCATAGTATCCTCCATAAAGGTTATTAAGATTAAAATTTTTTAATTCCTGCGCGCCGCAATCATTTCTTCCAATTTGATTTTGGCTTTGTCCAGCTGCTCGACATTATCAAGCTTGTCGCCGGCGCGGTTCATATAAAACAGCAGGCGGTGCAGAGCCAAGGTTGGGTCATTCTCGGCGCCTTTCATCAAAATTTTGACAACCTCGTCAGCATTTTGGGTAAAGGTTCCGGGCGGAGTGTGGTAATGTGTTTTGACTTCCTCGCTCCAGTAAGGATTTTCACTGGTTTCCATTATTGTCTCCTTGTTTTTGTTTACTTATAATATGTAAGGAGAAACAGGCAGCGTTTCAGCCTGACCGAAAGTATAAGGGCTGAAAAAAAGCCCCTTAAAAAAGGGGCTGCGATTATTTTGATTTTTTCTTGCCTTGGGCGGCGCTTTCTTTTTGTTCTTTGCGCTTTTTCCACTTCATCTTGGCATAAAGGCGCATATCGGCAACCTGGTCGGTTTCATCAACAATCTCTTTGCCGAGAATGGTTTCGATAATATCTTCCAGAGTGATGATGCCGGCCCAGTTTTCAAACTGGTCAATCACAAGAGCCATGTGGTTGCGGTCGTCAATCATATTAGACAAGACCAGCTCCAGAGGCGCCTCGGTGGAATAACTGCGCATAGGACGCGCATATTCCTCAACCAGCTCGCCGTCTTGGGCTTTGTATGAGCTCGATTTGTGAATATAACCCAAAAAGTTTTGTTCATGCTCGTCCACAATCGGAAAACGGGAGAAAGGCGAGGTGGTGACAAACTCGTCAAACTCCTTGATTGTCATTTTCGGGCGTACCGAGTGCACGACAATGCGCGGCGTCATAATGTCTTTGACTTTCACTTCCTGCAAATTGACGATATTGGCAATGACGCGGTATTTGTTCTCGTCAATGATTTTTTCATCGCGTCCCATTTTGGCAAGCGCTTTAATCTCGTCTTTAATATCGGAATCATTTTCGCCGTTGCTCTCAAACCAGCGGGTAATCAGTTTTGACATCCACAAAAAAGGCTTGAGGAGAAACATCATAATCTCAAGTGTAATAACCATTGAGGGAATCAGCTTTTTCCAATATTTGGCGCCGATGCTTTTGGGCAGAATTTCAGATAAAACCAAAATAGCAATTGTCATCAAGCCGGAAGCCAGGCCGATATAAGCATTGCCGTACATTTCGGCAACCTGTGCGCCGACGCCGGTTGCGCCGACCGTGTGGGCAATTGTGTTCAAAGAGAGAATGGCCGCCAGCGGATTGTCAATATTCTGCTTCATATAAGAAACTTTTTTATAAAGCCGGGGGCTTTTGTCTTCCAGCTGGGCAATGTAGCTGGGGGTAATCGAAAGAAGCGCCGCTTCCATAACCGAGCATAAAAACGAAATGCCGATGGCCATCAGCGCAAAGAAAATTAAAACTGTCATTTTGTTTTATTATAACCTTACATTGTTGCTTAACATTCTTTAAGATAACAAAAATTTCTGGAAAAATAAAGCCTGTTGTGTTATTTATAAGATTATATAAATTTTGAAAGCAAAAGCCATGGCTAAAAAAATTGCCTTTGTCAGTGATTTTGACGGAACAATCAGCCCGGAAGACTTTTTCTGGTATGTTTCCGAACGCTATCTCGATGAACAGGCTCTCGCGCCGTGGCAGCGCTATCTGGAGGGCAGGGAGACGCATTTAAACGCGCTCAATCAGATATTTGCCCAAATCCACGTTCCTGTTGCGGCTTTTGATGATTTTATCAAAACCATTCCTTATGATAAAGATTTTCCCAAAACGGCTGTTCTCTGCCGCGAGAAAAATATTCCCTTTTACATTTGCAGCGCTGGTTGTGATTATTATATTAATCGTATTATCGGTCCGGTGATGAAAGCTGAAAACATCTCGCTGGTAACCAATCACGGCGTTTACAGCGAAGAAAACGGCCTGAAGATGATTCCGCCGCCGCCGGCCAGCCCGTATTATGATGCCAAGGTCGGCATTTCCAAAGCTGCCGTTGTGCAGAAACTGAAAAACGAGGGCTATTTTGTCGTCTTTGCCGGAGACGGTCCGCCCGATGTTGCCCCGGCGGCTCTTGCCGATGTGGTTTTTGCCAAAAAGATTTTGCGCGAGCGTTGCCCGGAGCATGGCATAGACTATTGCAAATTGACGGATTTTAACGATATTTACCGCTATTTATCGGAGGTTTAACATGCAGTACCAAAACTACTATACCAATCGCCAGATAAATATTCCTTACCTGCTGAAAATCGGTTACGGCAAAATCGGCCGTATCGGTAAATATCTGGTCGACAAAGGCCTGTCAAACGTGGCGCTGTTTTGGAGCGAAGGCATTGAGGATTTAATCGGCGGCAAGCTTTATAAAGGCTTTGAACAGCATGACATTGAAATCGTCTGCCAAAAAGACGTGCAGTATATTAATATTGAAGAGATTGATAAAATTGCTTTTAACCTGCCGCGCAACACGGACGCAATTGTCGGTATCGGCGGCGGTAAAGCGCTTGATTTTGCCAAATATTGTGCCCATCTGCTGAAAAAACCTTTTATCTCGGTACCGACCTCGACGTCTAATGACGGCTTTTGCAGCCCGAACACATCGCTGCTGGTTGACGGCAAACGCAAAAGCGTTAAATCGAGCATTCCTTTCGGTGTGGTTGTTGATTTGGACGTCATCGGCAAAAGCCCGCGGATTTGCCTTTTTTCGGGTATTGGCGACATGATTTCCAAAGTCACGGCTTTGTGGGACTGGAAAGTGGCTTTCCGCAAAGGTTATGAACGTTACAATGACTTTGCCGCCATGATGGCTTATAACTCGATTGATATTCTGCTTATCCGCCAGCATACCGATATGCAGTCTTCTGATTTTCAGCGCAGCCTCACAACCTCGCTGCTGATGAGCGGCATTGCAATGGAAATTGCCGGCACCTCGCGCCCGGCCAGCGGCTCTGAGCATTTGATTTCGCATGCTTTGGACGAGCAGTCCAAACGCCCGCATATGCATGGTCTGCAGGTCGGAACAGCCACATATCTCTGCGCGCTGCTGCAAAACAATCCGAGTACGGATAAGGTCAGGGAATTTTTGCAGGTCACCGGCTTTTTTGATTATGTTGCCGAAGATCCCTTCAAAAAAGATGACTTTGTGCAGGCTTTGCGCATGGCGCCGCTGGTCAAAAAAGACTATTATACCGTTCTTTCGGAAAAAGACAGTTTCAACCGCGCCCTGCATTATATTGAGACAGACCAGATTTTAAAACGCCTGATAAAATAGAACAAAAATTTATTGTCGCGGGGCTGGATTTATATCGTTTCGTGATTAAATATCCTTGAGATTTGAAATTTGGATTTTGAGGATATTTTACAATGAATGCAATGCCGGATAATTGTGATTACTACCAGTTGAACGACAAATACCGTCTGTCAAAAATCTATGGTAAAGACTGTTCCGTCATGCTGCGTAACCCGGACGATGAGGTACAGGCGATTGTTGATGTCTGTAATAATAAAATTGCCAAAGTCTGCGGTTATGAAGGCGAAAAAGTAACGGACGACAGCCGTTCCGAACTGGTAAAATTTATCAAAACAAACGATTTGTCAATGACGATGGCGGCGGCCAAAGACTTGGGCGTCAGTATCTATCGTCCCGACAAAGGCAAAGAGGTTTATCTCAACGCCAAGGAACTGACCCGTAAACTTAAGGGGAACATCTCCGGAGCCAGCCTGACGGTTTTCAACTATAAAAAGCGCCAGCTGAAAATCAGAGCATCGACCAAAGGCGCCATTCTCAACTTGTCAAAAGCGGCAGTCAAAAAACTTGTTATTGAAGAAAACTGTAATCTGGTTGTTGATTTGCGCGACAACCCGTATATTGAAACGCTGATTATCAAAGACGGCTTTGCCGGCAATGTCAATTTATCGCGCAACGGCGTCAAAAAAGTTGAAATCGCCAACAACTGCCGCTGCGAGCTGAACATCAACGACAGCATGAAATGCTTTGATTTGAGAATAGCCGATGTTTTCAGCGGTGTGCTGAATATCAACAATTCCTGCTTTCATGATTTGGAAATCGGCTATTACAGCTATGCCGACATCAAACTGGCTTCCAATTGGGGCAAACGCAATATCAAAATCGGCAATTCATTCCGCGGTTCTTTGGAAATTGACAGCGTTCATGTTCCGAGCGTCAAAATCGGCGATGACTGCAAAGGGCGGGTGATTATCAGCAGCAAAGACGAAATCCACGGTTCGCCAAGGGTCGAAGTTGCTGATGAATTCAACGGCGATTTGGATTTAAGCAATTCCAAAACCGTTGCTCATCTCAATTGCGGCAGCCATGCCCGCGGCAAAATCAATCTGCTTGGCTGTCCGTCTTTGAAAGTGGCAAGGTTAGGGGAACATTTCCGCGGTCAGGCTGATTTTAGTGAATCCGGCATTGAATATCTGCGGACCGGCAAAGATTGCCAGGGAGATATCATCCTGCTCGGCTGTGACAATCTGGCGCTGATAAAAATGCCCAATGAAAGGCAGAAAAATGTCACGATTGACCGCTCGCCGATAAAAGTGAAAAATAACGGCAAAGATGTTTACTATTCTTTTTACCCGCGCCGGTTGCCTAAAGAATATTTTACGCCTTTTTATCATGACTGGTATAAAAATATTAAACGCTTTTTCAAAGCAAAATTAAGCAGTTAGGAGAGGTTTTGTCCAGATAATAATCCTTGTGATTGTGAATTTTTTGTGATATATTTTAAATATACCACTCCAGTTACGATAGGGGGCTTATTATGATGGATAAGAATATCAAAACTGTTGGTTTGTTTTTTGTTGAAACTGTCGCCGACAAAGAACTGACCAAGGATAAACTGTTTGAGCAGCTCTACAAAACCATCGGTCACCGGTGCGAATTGACTGCTTTAGGATTACCATCTGCTTCTGCTGTAGCTTATTTAGAAAGTAACAAAGCTAAATATCAAATTAAAGCCTACCAGCCCAGAATAGCTGATACCTTTAATAGGTTGAACAAAGCCGAAAAAATTTGTGATAAAAAAGAGCTGCTTGACCGGCTCAATATGTTAACACCCAAACCGCGCGATTATGCGGTGATTGCTCTTGACTGCTACCTGAAAATGGATAGAGGCAACACTGTACAAGGATTTTACAACGAATATCAAAAATATGCCGCTAAACAACAGCGTAACGGAATAATGGCAAACAATAACTATGGTCTCGCCCTCCACAAATATCAGTTGGACGGCGCTTCCGCAATCTCCTGATAGTACTTTTATACACACTCAAAAAAGGCTTCTGTCATTTCAGAAGCCTTTTTTATGAGCCTGTCTTTATGCTGTTGCCGCCCTGAGGGAACTCAGCAGATTTATCATTACGAGAAACACAGCGCCATGATACGGCAATAAAAAAGCCCCTCGCTTGAGGAGCTTTGATAAATGATTAAGCGGCACGCTGCATGGGACGGCCGGCATTTGAGCGGCCTTTGGGCTTGCTGCCCTGAGAACGTGATTTTGCGGGCTGAGCGGTGTCGAAACTGCGGGCGTTTTTATTAAACTTGTTGCGGTTGGCTGCTTTTTTATCCGGAGCATAAGGCTTGAAAGGATTAAATTTCTTTTTGCCTGTTTCTGCTTCGGCAGCGGCTTTTTCGGCCAGTCTGCGGGCCTGAAACTTTTTCAGGGGTTTTTGTTTGGCGTTCAGCGGCTCGGCAGAAATCGGGTACTCGCCTTCAGCCAGCATTTCTTTATCGCGGTTAGACGGATTAATCAGTTTATAAATCGCTTTCCATTTGGAAGCATCCTGCGGTGTCAGCAGATTCACGGCCGAACCCTCGGCGCCGGCGCGTGCTGTTCTGCCGATACGGTGGATATAATCTTCCGGACACTGCGGCAAATCATAGTTAATCACATGCTGAATATGCGGAATATCCAAACCGCGGGCGGCAATATCCGTTGCCACTAAAATACGATATTTCTGATCGCGGAAATTGCTGATGACTCTTTCGCGGCGGCTCTGGCGCAAATCGCCGTGGATAGCGTCAGCGCTCTGGTTTTCTTTCACCAGCTTTTGCGCCATTCTTTCAGCGGCATATTTGGTTTTTACAAAAATCAGAATAGAACCTTCGCGGGTTTTGAGCTGGTTCATCAATTCGCCGTATTTCAGGGCTTCATTTGTTTTGATAAGCTCCTGATGAATTTTTTCAATCGGGGTATGGGTTGAGCCGACGGCAATACGAACCGGGTTATTCAAAAAGCGCTTGGACATAGCCATAATATTATTCGGCATTGTGGCAGAAAACATCAAAGTTTGGCGTTCGCTCGGCAAATATTTGGCAATCTCGTCCAGCTGAATGCCGAAACCCATATCAAGCATACGGTCTGTTTCGTCCAAAACCAGAAAACGTGTATTTTGCAGACGTAGGGAGCCGCGTTTCAGATGGTCATTGACGCGCCCGGGGGTGCCGACAATAATCCGCGGGCGGTTACGCAGCTGGTTTAATTGTTTGGGCATTGAATCGCCGCCGATAAGCAACGCTGTTTTGATTTTTGAGTTGTGGCTGATAAGCAGGCTGATATTATCCAAAACCTGTTGTGCCAGTTCGCGGGTCGGTGTCAAAACCAAACCGATTCCCTCATTCGTCTGCGACAAGAGTGCCAGCATGGGAATACCGAAAGCGCCGGTTTTGCCGGTTCCTGTCTGGGCGGAACCCAAAACGTCGTGACCCTGCATAATCACCGGAATAGCTTGTTCCTGAATGGGAGTAGGGGTTTCGAACTTGATGTGTTTAAGGGAATGTAAAATATTTTCAGGCAGACCTAAATCTTCAAAATTTGCCATTTTGTTTCTTTCAAAAAAAATCGTTATGTATGCGCGGTTTACCATTAAACCGGCCAAGAGCAATCTCAGCTTCTTAACCAAAATATTAAGAAGTAACTCTAACAAAACGCTGAAAGATATTGAAATCTATAAATTGCGGACAATACTGCCGCCAACAAATATGAAGAGCTACAAGAATCTCTGTTGCGGAATATACACGATATTTTTTATCTTGCAAGCATTATTTTTGTGTTGACTTTTGTCTAACTTTTACATACCCTGTCATGCGTATTACGTATTAAATTAGAATAGCTTATGGAAATTAGAAAGCAGACTCAACCTTTGGGTCAAAAAACAAAAGCGTGTTTAACTCCTGACAATGCCCTGATTTTAGGGACAAAACATTTACAAAAGCGCGGTGAAATCAGAAGAAAATTACTTTCAAAGTTTGAACCGGTTATCAAGGCTTATCAATATAAAAAGATGTACATCTGGTTGATAAGTTCTTGTCCGTCGCAGCAAAACAGTGATTCTCGTTTGAGCTTGTATGTTGATGTCAAAAACTCGACCGCACATGATGAAATCATCGATTTTTCACAGCTGAAAGGCCTTGAAAATGTCAAAACCATTAGAGCCAGTTCAAAAACTCTGTGGTTCGACGGCACAAAATTCAGCCTGTTTAAAGATGAATCAATCATGAATTTGGCTGGTTGCGCAGCTTTATGGCAGCGAGAAAAGGAAAAACACATCACACGTTTGAAAAGTCACAATTTTACCGTTTATCCTACCCCTGTGGCCATGTTTGAAAGAGAATCGCCGATTTATGTGATTGCTTTTCATCATCAGCCTTTTACGGAAAACGTTGAGGTTTTGATGGTTCATCCGAATGTCGGTAAGATAACGACCCATATTTATTCCAAATATCGTTGGCGTAAAATGGTGAGAAAAATCGGAGCCTTCATTGTCAAAGAAAATGCAAAGATAACCATAACCGCGGAAGGCTTTAAGTTTGAAGCGGTATAAGGCCGGTCTTGAGCGCAAAGAAAAAAGCAGACAACTGTATAGTTGCCTGCTTTTTTGTTGACTTTTGTCTAATTATGCGCTAATTTATCTGAACTTTCCATATTAAAGAGATAATTACTATAATATAAACCATTAAACTTAAAGAAAATGGAATTCAATCAAATTGTATTAGATTTGCAAGAGACAAGTAAAGAAATGCTTGCTGTCTTGGGTGTTGAAGTTGCCGGTTATGAGCTGGAAAAAGCCCGGATTTGTGATATTTACTGCCCGACCGTTTTAAGCTACGCTCCGGCAGTCATCATCAAGGCCAAAAACAACGAAGATGTCAAAAACCTTGTTTATTCTCCGTTGTCAGCTCAAATGTTTGTCACGGATGAGGAGATAGAAAACCTGTCCGCTGTTGGCAAAAATTATCAAAACGGCTGCCTCGCTGTTGCTGTTGTCGAAAAAGAAGGAACCGTCACGCTCGAATTAAAAGTTGAAGAGAAAGACATAATCTGCGCCACGCTCGAAAAGGCTCAGAATATGTTGACGGGTTATCTGGCCATATCTTACGAATCAAATGTCCGCATCGCTTATTATAAAGCGCCGTTGGAAAATCGTGAGCTGAAGCCTGCAATAACTGCCGGAATCTTAAGCTGGTGCCTGCGCTTGAAAAGGCGTCCGAACTGGTATGACAACGTTATTGTCAACGTAGCTTGTTCGCATGTTTATTCTATCGGTTTGTCGATGGGAGAATATGCCGAGATAACGCTGCCTAAGCGCTGTCAAACAATTGACCGCAGCGGCAATCCCTCCCAAACGTATTTCTGGAACGGCAAATTTTTTATCCCTTGTGCTGATGACAGTGTCTATATGACAACGGCTGAGGCCAAAGAGGTTTGTAAAAAAATTTCTGAAAACGGCGATTGGGTCATATCAGACTTGCCTTGTCCGGTCTTCTGCGAAGAAACGCTTTACTATGCTGTCGGTTCAGTCGGCGAAAATCAGATTTTGTTGCTGAATGCGGCAACCGGACAGATAAGCGAAAGGGAGCACAAGGATATTGATTATCCTCTTTGCGAAGACGTTTGTTTTCCGACAGGCGGTCTTCCCGGAGCAAAATGTACACAAGATGGTTGGAATAGCAGCTGCGCCGCCTTTAGGCTGAAAGCAGCCGGCTTCTGATCTGATTTCTTTTCGTTTTAAATTAAATGTTTGGAAAAGAGGGCTGACGCGATGTCATCCCTCTTTTTTTTGTGTTGACTTTTGTCTAATGAAAAGCTAATTTATGAGTCCGAATTTTAAGACTATGTGAGTTAATTATATATTAGTATGAACCTTTAAAAAATTAAAAAAAATGGATTTTATTGAAGTTAAACTCAATGATGTAAAAAAAGAGTTGGTAACTGTTTTGGCTGATGAAATTATCGGTATGACTGTTGAAGAGCCGGCGTTTAAATTAATTTTCTGCGCGCAGATTAAAGATTACAGCCCCGGTGTCGTTATCAAAGCAGTTTCCAAAACAGAGACCAAATATCTGGTTTACTCTCCGCTGATGGGGCTGACAGATGCCGTATCTGACGGGTTGTTTCTGGATATCACGGAAATTGGCAAAACATATCATGCTAATTTTCTGAATGCGGAAATAATCGGTGAGCCTGCTGAAATCGGTTTGATTCTTTATCACGACAAAGTAGAGGGCAACATTTGCAGCAGCCCGGAGCAAGCCATGACTTTGATTAAAGCTTATCTGGCTATGGCTGACTATAAATGGCGCGGCTGGTATTATACCAATTGCTACAAGAGAGAAATCAGAAATGAAGTCATTCCCGTTTATGTCAATGATGTTTTGTACTGGTTCTTGCCGCATTTGATGTCGCACGGACTATATTGCGGTTTTCTGGTCAATGTTGCCAATTCAATCGTCACTTATGGCGGTATTCGTCAGGAAGATTTGTGGGAATTGAAAGTCGGGCGCCGCTATCGCAGCAAAGCTTATAAAGCCTGTCCGTCACAGAGATATTTGTACAACGGCAAAGTTTTCAGCGCCGTCAGAGACAACAGCCGCCTTTTAACAATGGAAGAAGCCAAGGGCTGCTATGCAAATATTCCGGCAAAAGACAAAGCTCGCTACGCAAATTACAAAGACAGGGGTTTTGTTCCGGTTATGGTCCTGAACGAATTTCACTATCTGATTGCGGAAAACTGCGATACAAAGAAACCCGCCGTACTGCTGATGAACTCTCTGGATGGTAATGTCGTCAAATTCGATTATAAGCTTTCCGAAAATGTGAAATATATTTCGCTCGGAACTTATTTTGAAAACGAAGGCTGTCCGGTGACCTTGACCGACAAAGGCTGGGAAAGCAAATAGAAACTCTGTTCTTAAGTTTCCGCTTAAGAGTCCATAATTGTTTAAAGTTGAAAAAAGAGGGGTGACGCGATGTCAACCCTCTTTTGTTTTTATTGGCAGTAAGTTATCCGGCAATATAAGTTTTGACGGCATCATCACGCTCAAAGAGATAGAGCAGAATCCGCAGAGCTTTGCCGCGCGGGCTTGCCAAATCCGGGTCGGTCTCCATAACCAGCTGTGCATCGCGTGCCGCCGTCAGCAGCAGGTTTTTGTGGACGCTGAGGTCTGCCAGTTTGAACTCGTTAAAACCGCTTTGGCGTGTGCCGAGAATTTCACCGCCGCCGCGCAAGTCCAAATCTTCTTCGGCAATACGAAAACCGTCTTCCGTTTCTTTCATAATATTCAGCCGCGCCCGGGAGTTCTCGCTCAAGGGATAAGAATAAAGCAAAATGCAGGTTGAGGCCTGATAACCGCGCTTAATCCGCCCGCGCAGCTGGTGGAGTTGTGCCAGGCCGAAACGCTCGGCATGCTCAATAATCATCACGGTTGCTTCCGGCACATTGACGCCGACTTCAATCACCGTTGTTGCCACCAGGAGAGAAATCTCGCCTTTTTTAAAGCGTTCCATGACCAAATCTTTTTCAGATTCTTTCATCTTGCCATGGACAAGGCCGACCTTGCCGCCAAAATATTTGCGTAAGGATTCATAACGTTCTTCGGCAGCTGCCAAATCAAGCTTTTCTGATTCCTCTACCAGCGGGCAGACCCAATAAGCGCGGGCACCTTCTTCAAGTTTGCGTTTGAGCGCGCCGACAATTTCCGGCAGCTTGTCAACCGGCATCACTCTGGTATCAACCGGTTTGCGCCCCTCTGGAACCTGATCGATTTTAGAATATTCCATGTCGCCGTATGCAGTCAGCAGCAGAGTCCTCGGGATTGGGGTTGCCGTCATCACCAGAATATCGGCCTTATTGCCTTTGTTTGACAGGTTAAGGCGCTGATGAACGCCGAAACGGTGCTGTTCGTCAATCACGGCATAAGCCAAATCTTTGAAGGCAACATTCTCCTGAAACAGCGCATGCGTGCCGATTAAAATATCAATTTTGCCCTCGGCAAGGTCTTCGAGAATTTGTGTCCGCTTTTTGCCTTTGGTACGTCCGGTTAAAAGTTCGCAGCGGATTCCCAAATCGTCACATAGGGCACCGATTGTTTCCAAATGCTGTTTGGCCAGAATTTCTGTCGGCGCCATAATTGCGGCTTGTGCACCGCATTCAACCGCATTGAGCATGGAAATAAACGCGACAATTGTTTTGCCGCAGCCGACATCGCCCTGTAAAAGCCGCAGCATGCGGAAAGGAGAAGATTGGTCGGCAGCAATTTCTTTCAAAACTTTTTCTTGGGCATCGGTCAATTTGAAAGGCAGATTATCCAGCAGTTTCTTGCGCAGCAGGCCGTTGCCTTTGAGTTCGCGTCCCTGCTGTTTTTTGACCTTTTGGCGCACAATGGCCAGAGCCAGCTGGTTGGATAAGAGTTCGTCATAAGCAAGCCGCCGCCGCTCGGGGCTGTTAATGTCTAAATCGCTGCTGAACTTTGGGTTATGTATTTGCTGCAACGCGGCATTGAAAGACGGAAAATTCTGAGCCTTGAGATAATTCTCGTCAAGCCATTCCGGAAACTGCGGCACGCGCAACAGAGCCTGCTTAACCCACTTATTAAGCATTTTATTAGTCACGCCGGCAGTTAAAGGATAAACGGCTTCAATTCCCTGAATAGAGGCGGCTTCCTGCGGCCGGACGATATAATCGGGGTGGCTCATTTGCAGCTGGTTGTTAAACTTTTCGATTTTGCCACTGATAACCCGAGTTTCGCCGATTGGCAGATTTTTTTGAATCGATGAGGGATAGGCTTTGAAAAAGCTGACGATCATCTGCTCTGTGTCATCTTCAACCACAACCTTGTAAGGCTGGGATTTTCGTGCCGGTGCAATATGCTCGACCACCTTGACTGTGACTGTACAGATAACGCCGAGCCGAGCCTCTCCGAGCTTGGGAGAATAGCGGCGGTCAATCATTGAAGACGGCAGATGAAAAATGAGGTCGGCAATTTTTTCGCAGCCGAGATTATGCAGCAATTGGGCGCTTTTCTCGCCCAGACCGCCGATTGTCGTCAGATTGGTAAATAACGGATATAGAATCTCTGGCCGCATTTGTCTGCTTTAATCAAAAAAATGGTTGTACTTCTTGCCGTATTGTATATATTTTATTCGGTTAAGTAAATGACTGATTCAAAATAATGCTATATGATTTAAGCAAATTAAAAGGCAAAACCGTTTCTTCGGTGCCTGACGGCTTTGATGCCGTGCTGCTGGATAAGTTCAGCGCCAAAAAAACTCAGGATATCCTCTACATTCTGAGCGATGGCGTCGCATTGGAAAAAACAGCCCAGATTTTGCAGTATCTGAATCCCAAATTAGAAGTTTTGAAGTTTCCTGCCTGGGATACGGTGCCTTATGACCGCGTATCGCCGAATGTTAATATTGTGGCGCAGAGAGTTGAAACCTTAACCGCAATTGTCGCCAATCCCACCCCGAAAAAATCGCGGGTGCTTCTGGCCAGCGTCGGCTCGGTTTTGCAAAAACTGCCGCCTCAGAAAGTTTTCTTAAATTCGGTCAGGCTGATAAAAGTCGGTAACAAGCTGAGCTTTAACGACTTTATCCACTATGCCGCCATCAATGGCTATAATCGCGTTGAGCAGGTGATTGAACCCGGCGAATATGCCGTCCGCGGCGATATTATCGATATTTTTCCGGTCGGAACAGAAGAACCGCTGCGTATTGATTTGTTTGATGACGAAGTTGAGCGTATTCGCACTTTTGATGCAATGACCCAGCGCACGACCGGCGAACTCAACCATTATACGTTTCAGGTCATGGGCGAAGTAGCTTTGGACGAGAACACCATAAAGTCTTTCCGCGCCAAATACCGCGAGGCTTTCGGTGCAGCTTTCAAAGATGATGAAATTTATGCAGATATCACCAACGGTGTCAAACACCTTGGTATGGAAAACTGGCTGCCGTTCTTCTATGAAGATGCTTTGCCGACTTTGTTTGATTATCTGCCGCAGGCCGATATTATCCTTGGCCGTAATGTAGATGAGGCTGTCAAAGCCAAATGCGACAGCATCGCTGATTATTATCAGGCGCGTTTGGAGGCTTTGAGTATCAAATCTAATAATGAGATGGATATCTATCGGCCGATAAAACCGGAACTGCTCTATCTCAATGAAAAAGAACTGGGTCAGATTTTTACAAAAAAAGAAGCTGTGCGTTTCACTTCTCTAACGATAGAAAGTACCAATGAAATCATAGACGCCGGCGTTTTGCCGGGGCGCAGTTTTGCCCATGCCAAAAATATCAACCTTGGTCAAGTTTATTCGGATCTTGGTGAATATCTTAAAGAAAATTCTAAACTTCGTCGGGTAGTGTGTTGTTATTCCGAGGGTTCTCGCGACCGTGTCTTCTCACTGATGAGTGAGCATGAGATAAAAGATTTAACTTTTGCCGATAGTTGGGAAGATGTTTTGTCGCGGGATATTTCCAAAACCGCCATGGTCGTTTTAAATCTGTCGCATGGTTTCAGGGGAGACGGCTTATGCTTTATCTCCGAGCAGGATATCCTCGGTGAACGTCAAAACCGCCGTCCGACTAAAAAAGTCACTTCCAAAGATTTTATCGCCGATGTCGCTTCCTTGAATATCGGCGAGCTGGTCGTGCATATCGAACACGGTATCGGTAAGTTTTTGGGCTTGGAGAATATCACCGCCGGCGGTGCGCCGCATGACTGCCTGAAAATTCTCTATGCCAATGACGCCAAATTATTTGTGCCGGTAGAAAATATTGATGTTCTGTCGCGCTATGGCATAGAAGACGATAATATCCAGCTTGATACGATTGGCGGCATGGCTTGGCAGGCTAAAAAGGCTAAAGTCAAACAGCGCATTCACGACATTGCCGAAAAACTGATTAAGATTGCTGCCGAGCGCCATTTGAAAAAAGCCGATACCTTTATTCCGCCGCAAGGACTTTACGATGAATTCAGCTCGCGCTTTCCGTATAATGAAACTGACGACCAGCTGAATGCCATCTCCGACGTTCTGCAGGACTTGGGCACGTCAATCCCGATGGACAGATTGGTTTGCGGCGATGTCGGCTTCGGCAAAACGGAAGTGGCATTGCGTGCGGCTTTTGCCGTGGCTGCCAGCGGCGCTCAGGTTGCGTTGATTGTACCGACGACCTTGCTTGCCCGTCAGCATTATATGAACTTTCTGGAGCGGATGAAAGGTTTTCCCGTCCGTGTTAAAATGCTCTCAAGACTGGTAACGCCGAAAGAGATGGAAGAAACCAAGCGCGGTCTGGCCGACGGATCGGTCGAGATTGTCATCGGCACCCATGCGCTGCTGTCTAAAGATATCAAGTTTTGCAATCTGGGGCTGCTGATTATTGATGAAGAACAGCATTTTGGCGTTGCCCATAAGGAAAAGCTCAAAGCCATCAAGTCAGATGTCCATGTCCTGACCTTAACCGCGACCCCGATACCGAGAACCCTGCAACTGTCCTTAACCGGTGTAAAACAGCTCAGTATTATCGCCACGCCGCCGGTTGACCGGCTGGCCGCCAGAACCTTTGTCATGCCCTTTGATAAAGTGATGATAAAGGAAGCCATTTACCGAGAGAAGTTCCGCCATGGCCAAACGTTCTTTGTTTGTCCGAGGGTTTCGGACATCTTCGGTGTCGAGAAAGAGCTCAGGGAACTGGTACATGATATCAAGATTTTGGTCGCACACGGGCAAATGCCGGTCAAGCAGTTGGAAAACGTCATGAATGACTTTGCCGACGGTAAGGCTGATTTGCTGCTGTCGACAACGATTATTGAATCCGGTATTGATATGCCGAGTGTTAATACCATGATTGTCCACCGTGCCGATATGTTCGGCTTGGCACAACTCTATCAGCTCAAAGGGCGGGTAGGGCGCGGCAAACTGCGCGGCTATTGCTATTTTACCGTTCCCAAACAAAAAGCCTTGAAGCCGATTGCCGAACGCCGCCTCAACATTCTGCAGGCTCTCGATACCTTGGGTGCCGGTTTCTCACTGGCCAGCCATGACATGGATATCAGAGGTTCGGGCAATATCTTGGGCGAGGAGCAGTCGGGACATATCAAAGAAGTCGGTATTGCTTTGTATCAGCATATGCTTGAAGAAGAGATTATGCGTATTAAGGCCGGAGAGTATCAGGACGATAAGACGCCGCAGCTTAATGACTGGGCGCCGCAGATTACGACCGGTATTCCGATTATGATTCCCGATACTTATGTTCGCGATTTGGGTGTCCGCTTAGGTTTGTATAAGAGAATAGGTGACTTGCAGGATAAAGAGGGATTAGATGACATTAGAGAAGAGCTGATAGACCGTTTTGGCAAACTGCCGACCGAAGTCGACAATCTCTTAAAAACGGTCGAAATCAAACAGCTTTGCCGTAAAGCCAATATCGAAAAAATTGATGCCGGTGCTAAGGGTATCTTAATATCTTTGCGTAATAATACCTTTGCCAAGCCGGAAAAGCTGATAGATTTTATCAATCGCCAGTTTGGTGCGGTTAAGATACGCCCCGATCAAAAACTCTTTATTGAGAAAAATCTCGAAAGCTATGCTCTGCGTGTTGAAACCATCAAAAATTATGTAAATAAGCTCAATCAACTGCTTGAGGACTAAATGGGCGAAAACGTTTCGTTTTATAATTTGCTGGTGCATATTGTTGTCGGCGACAAGCTTGTCGAAGAAAATGCCGCTTTGAAAAATATCTGGGGCAGCGACGGCAATATCATGCTCAATTTATATTTCTACCGCACCAAAACCTCTCAGGTGATTGATGCCGCCTATGTGCATGATGCTTTGGATTTAACCACCGAAAAATATTATACCCGCTGCCGGGACTTGCTTGATGATTATCTGGCCCAGCAGCGCCATGCTGATTCCAAAGAGCCTGAAACAGCGGATTCCGTGGCTGAATTCAAACATCTGGAAAGCCTGAAAGATGATTTGATTATTCTTATTTTTATCTCGCGCTGTATTGATTATTACTCGGAGATAAAAAAGAAAACCATTCATCAATATATCAAAACCCACCACCCGCAGCCGCAGAACCTCAGCGCGCAGTATATTGAAACTTATCTTAACGGCGTCAAGCCGACCCTGAATGATTTTTATCAGGCGCTGGATAATCTGAAATATAAAACTCCGGAAGAAGCCGAAGATTTGGCTCAGGAAGTGGTCAAAATTTGTATCAGCGACGGCACCATGGCTTATAATGAAAAAGTTTACATTGCCGAAATTTTACAAACCCTCAGAGAACATGGAGTTGAGCCAGATGTCGGACTATAAGCCCAGCAATCCCGTCCCAACAAATTTTAAGTTATCCGCTTTTTTATCATCTGTCATTGCAACGCCGCTTGTAGCCACGGCAATCCCGGCCTTATTCTTTTCTTCCGTTGCACTGGCAAAAGATGTTGATACAGCTTATTATACTTTTGGGCAATACCGCTATTTCGGCCCCAAATTGGATGTTGATCATGTGCCGGACGGCATTGAAAACAACCAAACCTCAGGCAAACGTTTTTACAGCAGTCTGACCAAACACCAGTATAATTTTTTCAAAAATGCCGGACGCACTTATAAAGAAGCGCTGGGGTTCGGCGGTTGGGATAAGCCTTATCGCGTCATGGGCGGTTTCGAATATGATTTTCGCCAAAGCAAAACATCGGGCAGTTCTTACGGTTATAATGACAAATCCGGCACTTTTTTCTTGCTCGGCGACAAAGCTTTAAGCGGCAAACATTGGCGTCTGGGCGGCGGTGTCGTTTTCAATCGCTATCACACCGGTTTTGATAATGCCCAAAAGGTCAAGCAAGAAAATTATATGGGTATTTTGCACGCTGTTTATAATAATCCGGACAAGGAAATCCGCCTGCGCTCACGTTTGATGTTTGGTTACGGAACGGCTGATATTGACCGTTTGGCTGACATTTCCGATACTGCGGAATTATTCACGGCCGATTATCATTCTTGGTATTACGGCATTGAAAACACTCTGGCGCAGACTTTCAGCTTTGGCAGCTTTTATCTGCAGCCTTGTCTGGAATTTAATGCCCGCGGTATTGATAGGGATGAAATCAGCGAGGCGGGAAAAGCCCCGAACCGATTATCCACAAAATCGCGCAGCAGCTTTCTGGCTGACGGTTTGGTCGGATTATATGCCGGATATAAAGGCGAAGATTGGTTCGGAAACAAGTATAATATCAAGGCCGGTCCTGATTTTACTTATATTTTTTCTGATCCGAACGATGCTTTTTACCTTCAGGAAGAAAGCGGCAGCGATATTTATATGAAAAAACGCTTCGATCACCGTGATTATGTAACCTGGAAAGCCTATCTCAATTACTATTTTGATAACGGCTTGGGCATTTACAGCGACTTCCGATATTATAAAAAAGACAAAGATTCAATAGCTTTCGCCCTCGGTCTCAATTATCGATTTTAAAATAAAAACGCTCCGGTGAGGGAGCGTTTTTTTGTAAGAATTTATCTGAATTACATATCAGACTTTACGCCGGGGAAGGGTGAATAATTGCCGATACCGCCGAAGAATTTTTCAAAAAAGCCGGGCTGATGGCCGAGCGTTTCGGTTTTGTCATCGCTGACGGCTACTTCAATACCGTTCTTTTTACTCAGGCGTTTGATTTTTTCAACTTTGCCGCCATTGTCAAATTCAATGGTCAAAACATCGCGGCTGACTTCTTCCGGCGCCATGAAGGCCACTCTTTTAATATCCGCGGACATATAAATCCAGGTATCCTGGTCTAATGAAACAACCGAAGAGGGAGCGCCGAGGTTGTTAATCACCTCGTTTTTGCTGTTGCCGACTTTAACTTTGGCAATTCTTTCGTTGGAAGGCATGTTGCCGTTGTGGGTTAAAAACAAATCATTGGAGCAGGCCGAGAGCAAAATCACGGTTATCAGGCTCAAAAAACGCATTTTGTTTATTGACATATCTAAGTCCTTGCAGTTATATCATTAAAGTTTTGTAAATTTATATCATAGGGAAAAAATTAATGCAAAATCTTTTTTCTTATCCCATCGTTGTTGATGAATTGACTGCCTCTGAAAAGAAATATCATCTGGAAGCAAATAATCAAGACCTGGACTACTTAAAAGAGGTTCTTAAAGTAGAGAATGTTAAATCATTTTCTGCTGATATGCGGCTGAAATATAACAAGAAAGAGCATCGTCTTAATGTTTGGGGCAGCGTCAACGCCGAACTCGAGCTGCAAAGCGTTATCAGCCTTGAAAATTTTTACAAAACTTATAATCCGGAATTTGCTGTTGTTTATGATACCAAAGCTACGTTGAAAGACATTAAAGAGCTGGAAATCGCTTTTGATGAAGATGAGCCCGATATCATTCCGGACGGCAAGCTGGACTTGGGACAGGTGGCAATCGAACAGGTTGCGCTCGTGATGGAAGACAATCCGCGCAAAGAAGGCGAAGTTTTTCGCTTTGAATGTGAGTTTGATGAAGCGGACACAGAAGCGCTTAACCCTTTCAATGTGCTTAAAAAACTCAAGAAATAAGTCTGATGTCCGCTAATTACGCCTAAAAGCGCAAATTATCACAAAAAAGACTTGCCAAAAGCAAAAATTTTATATAAAACGTCATTCAGTTCATAAACCTGTTTTTATTTAGTTGATTTAAAAAACTAATTGGTTTATTAATGGCTGTGAAAAAAGTGTAATAATATAAAGAGTATAAGAAAATGGCTACACCAAAACATAAAACATCAAAATCTCGCCGCAACATGCGTCGTTCTCATGATGCCTTAGAAGCAAATTCTTATCATGAGTGCCCCAACTGTGGCGAATTGAAAAGACCTCATAACGTTTGCCCTTCTTGCGGACAGTATGACAGTCGTGAAGTTGTTGCTAAGAAAGCAGCTACTCAAGAATAATTTTGATATAATATAAACACATATTGATTTATGTGTGTTTAATTTCTATATGGAGCAGGTTTTGTCTAGTAATCTGGTCATATCAATAGACGCTATGGGGGGAGATAATTCCCCCAGAGTCGTGATTGAGGGGCTTGCTATCGCCGCAAAGAAGAATCCTGATATCAGATTCTTGGTATTTGGCGATGAAAGCAAAGTCACCCCTATCTTAAATCAATTCCCTTCATTAAAAAAAGTCTGCGAGCTTCGCCATTCAACAGAAATGGTTCATAATGAAGACAAGCCCTCACAGGTTATCCGCAACAAAAATACCAGTATGTACATGGCCATTGACGCCGTCCGCAAGGGCGAAGCCAAAGCTGTTGTTTCTGCCGGCAACACAGGTGCCCTGATGGCTATTTCCAAAATTGTTTTGAGAACAATCACCAAAATCCACCGCCCGGCAATCGTCAGTATCATGCCCCACCGCCATGGCAAATATGTCATGCTTGATTTGGGTGCCAATACCGAATGCGACGCCATCAATCTGGCTGAGTTCGCGCTGATGGGCGATATTCTGGCCCGCCATGCTTTAGGTATTGAAAAACCCAAAGTTGCACTGCTGAATATCGGTGCCGAAGAAATGAAGGGCAAAGAAGAAATCCGTCAGGCTGCCAAAATCATCAAGCATTCGCACATGGATATTGACTTCATCGGCTATATCGAGCCGCATGAGATTCCCAACGGCGTGGCCGATGTTATCGTTGCCGATGGTTTTACCGGCAACATTGCCCTGAAGTCTATTGAGGGAACCGCCCGTTTGGTGGTCAGATTATTAAAAGACGCTATCAAACATTCTTTCATTGCCAAATTCGGCTTGCCTTTCATGTTTGGCGTTATGCTCAAAGTTAAAAAAACAATGGATCCGCGCTTGTACAACGGTGCAATGCTGGTCGGTTTAAACGGTTTATCCGTCAAAAGCCACGGCGGAACCGACGCGCTCGGTTTTTCGGTTGCCGTCGGCAATGCTGCCAGTCTGGTTCGCAAAGATTTTGTCGCAACGATCCGCTCAGAAGTTGAAAACGTAGATTTAGACGAATTATCACAGGAAGTATTTTATGAAGTGTATTAGATCCGAAATTATTGGACACGGGCATTTTTTGCCTGAGAAAGTTTTAACGAATGATGATATGGCCAAATTGGTTGATACCAATGATGAGTGGATTAGCACCCGTACCGGTATCAAAAGCCGTCATATTGCCGCCAAAGACGAATATACCTCGGATTTGGCCTGCAAAGCTGCGCAAATGGCTTTGAAAACGGCCGGCATTTCTGCTGAAGAAATTGATGTCGTCGTCTTGGCAACAGTAACACCGGATAAAACAACTCCGGCAACTTCTGCAAAAATTTCTGCTCTTTTGGGCGTTAAACCCGGTACGCCGACTTTTGATATTTCTGCCGCTTGCTCGGGCTTTGTCTATGCCTTGACCATGGCTGATAATATGATTCGTCTTGGACAAGTCAAAACCGCTTTGGTCGTTAGTGCCGAAACCCTGTCAAAAATCACGGACTGGACCGACCGCAACACTTGCGTTCTGTTTGGCGACGGTGCCGGCGCTGTTATTCTGCGCGCTAAAGAGGGGGACGGAACTTCTGCCGATACCGGTATTTTGGCAACCAAGCTTTATGCCGACGGCACACAGTATGACAATCTTTGCACTTCGGGCGGTGTTTCCACCACTCAAAACGCCGGTTTTATTTGGATGAACGGTAAAGAAGTTTTCAAATATGCTATCGGTGGTTTAACTCAGGCTGCTGAAGAAGTTATGTCTATGGGCGGCGTCAAGGCTGAAGATTTAGATTGGCTGATTCCCCATCAGGCAAATATCCGTATCATTACGGGTGTCGGCCAGAAACTCGGTCTTCCTGAAGAAAAAGTTGTTGTGACAATTGATCATCAGGCCAATACTTCTGCCGCAACCATTCCTTTGGCTCTTTCCGAATATATTGAAGCCGGTAAAATTAAAAAGGGTGACCTGGTTGTTATGAACGCCATGGGTGCCGGTTTTACCTGGGGCGGAGCTCTGGTCAGAATTTAATAACAAAAAATCTGGATAAAACCATAACAAAGACTTGCCAGAGAATGCAATTTGTTATAATTGTTTGCTAAGTAAAAAATAGAAAAATTGAGGATAATTAGAATATGAAAACAATTACTCGTGCAGATGTCGCAGAAACTATTTATGAAGAAATCGGTCTTTCCCGTAAAGATTCCACAGATATTCTGGATATGATTCTTGATGAAGTTGTTCAGGAACTGACCAGAGGCAATGATGTCAAATTGTCATCTTTCGGAACTTTTTCTTTGCGTGATAAAAAAGCCCGTGCCGGCCGCAATCCTAAAACCGGTGTTGAAGCAATCATTTCTTCCCGCCGCGTAATTTCTTTCAAACCTTCTCAGACAATGAGAAAAATCATCAACGCCTAATGAGGGCATAATCCATGGTTGTCAACAAAAGCAAAGCTGCATTCAGAACCATTGCCGAAGTCGCTGAAGAACTCGGTGTGGCAACGCATGTGCTGCGTTTTTGGGAAACAAAATTTCCGCAGATTAAACCGATGAAACGCAGCGGCGGTCGCCGTTACTATCGTCCTGATGATGTTGAGATTGTCAAAACCATCAAAGACTTTTTGTATGAAAAACGCTATACGATAGAAGGCGTGCAGAAAGTTTTTAAAGAAAAAGGCTTAAAAAATCTGCTCGGTGAAGAAATCCAAAAAGACTTTTTTACCGAAGTTGTACCGGATGTCAAACTTGATTTACAAAGCCGGGAGATGATAACCAATCTGATAGCCGAGCTCAAAGACATGCGCAATGAATTGCAGCTCGCCGTTGATAAAGTTGAAAATAATTAAAAAGAAAGCCCCGCCATCGGGGCTTTTTCAATCAGATAAAGCTTTTTTCCATTTTTCCAGTTTTTCATCAAAGGAAATCGTTGCATTAGCCGGACTGGTTGACGGCATAGTCGCATAAGAAATGTTTTCCAAAATCTGCTTATGAAAACGCTTAAAAAATTCAAAGGCCTTATTGCCGTTGAAGATTAATTTGGCAACCGGATAATCTTTGAGAAGTTTTTCAAAATCATTCGGGCAGGCGTTCTTAATGTCACTGTCAAGGCTCCCTTCGCGGCTGCAACTTTGCAGACTGTCCCACAAACCGATATTATGGCTGAGCAGGCAGCTTTTCTTGGCCGTATAGTCTTTGAAACTCTCTCCGTTGTGGTAAAGAGCGGCAATAACCTTCCAAAAAGCATTGCGCGGGTGGGCATAATATTCCTGCGCTTCCAAAGAAGCAACCCCGGGCATTGTTCCGACAACAATGATTTTGGTTGTTTGGTTGATGAGCGGCGCAAAACTCTGTGGCATAAAACCTCCTAAGGCAGGTATTTTTTGCAAAAAACATAACGTTCTTTGCCTTTGGTGAAGCGTCCGTATTGGATTGCCGCAACCGGACATTTGTTCAGACAGGCGACACACATTTGACATTTATTTCCCCAAACCGGGTAGGGGGCGAGTTTGATATTGTCAACCGGACAAACCTCGGCGCATTTGCCGCATTTAATGCAAATATCTTCTTCGACCCAAAAACCTTTAGCTGTCATATATTTGCGAAACAAAGGCGCAATCAGGCTAAGCAGCTTTAGCCCTCTGGTTAGCTTAAAACCATTGTAACGGGCTGTAATATCGCCGGTAATAGCTGCAATTTTTTTCTGAGCGGCAGTTAGAAGTTTTTTTCGTTTTTGCGGGCTGTCTGTCTTGGCAAAGGGAGCCATCAGATAATTATTGGGCATATTAATTGAAAAACCGGCATTGCAGGCCCAGCCTCTGGCCGCAAGAGCTGATTTCATTGAGCCGTCAATATTTCCGGTCTGGGTATGGCAGGTTGCAACAAAGAAAATATAATTATGCTGATAGTTTTCCAGCAGCAGATTTTTGATAAATTCATAGATATAAGCCGGCGCCGCCCAGGCATAAATCGGAAAAACAAAACCGATGATTTCATCTTTTTCTAAGGAATAACAAGATGAAGCCTCGGTTACCATAATGGCTCTGTCTTGCAGATTGGCAGCCAGTTCTTCAGCAACCCATTGCGAATTTCCCGTACCCGAAAAATAAAAAATCATGTTCATCCCCTAAGTTATATTCAGTGTGATTAAATCTTATTTGGCGGCAGGGTGCAAGACAAAATAAAATGCCGTGCATAACTGAGTGCAGTATTTTATGTAGGTACCATAATAATTTATATTGACGTTGGACAAAAAATGCGGTATATTTTTTGACAAAATAATACATTTAATTCATACAATTATGGACAACAGAGGAACAACGAACGCCAAGGGCGTTTTTTTCTCGCTGAAAAGCGAAAGCGGAAACAAATTTTATAAAAGAGTTTTTGTTTCTGAAAAAGGGTCAAAAATTACCGAGCGCGGTATCACCTGGCTGGGGGCTGTTCAAACACATCGAAATATGTATGGCAGTCTGCGTAAAATAAGTCTGAGTGTAAACTTCGGTTTTACTTGGATAATTGCGCTGTTTGGCATCCTAGGGTTAATTCTTTGGGCTATTGCAAAAGCAATCTGTTTTGCCTTTTGCTGGCTGATAAGAAAAATCGGACACTTTTTCAATTTGTTGTGGAAAGCAATCTTGGCCATCATCGCCTGGTTCTTCCGTCCCAAGTTGAAAACCCCCAAAGAAAAGAAACCGCAAAAGCCGATGAATCTCCGCTGGTTAGGGTGGTTATTGCTTGCTTTGGCACTTTTGGCATTGCTGCTTTTCTTGCTAAAGGACTGCGGCGGCAAAAAAGAAACTGTTATCGAACCGGAATATTACACTCAGTCTGACGCGGATTATAATTCCCAACTTTATGACGAGTGTATATATGACGCTTGCAAGATAAAAGGTTATCTTGACGGTTTCCAAACCAAAGCCAAACCGCTGGGCAACGGGCGCTATGTATTGCTCCTGGGAATTTCTGAACAAAACGGACAATGGATAACAAAAGACGCTGCGGTGTCAAAATCGAATATCTATCAAAAGACAAAAGAATATTTCTTATCCAAGAAAAATGTGTTCTTGTCTTCGGTCCACAAACGTTTGGAGCCTCAGCAGATGAAAGCGCTGATGTTGGTTCACCTGCGAATGGGGTCAACGGGATTTGCCGGTAAATTAATCGACGGAACGCCTAGTCAGATTCGCTCAGAATCAGATTTGGTCAAAGCGATTAATAATCAGGAAATTATCACTCGTTTATTCCGCTTACCGGGAACAGAAGCCAAAACCGAGGCCAACAAAGAAAGTTTACAGTATTTCTGGGTATTATATCAGATTTATTGCGGAAACTTGTCAGTTGATGAAGTTTATTCTTTCCCGATGCAGTCTTATCTCAGCATTCCGTTGAACGACATGTATGAGGAGGACTATCCTGTCTGGAAAGGGAATTTCAAACAGCGTTTGAATAACGGCCTCGAAAAAAGCTTTAAGGCCTCAGGAGTGATGCCCGAATAAGTTTTTTAACCTCTAAACTAAAACAGCCTGACACATTGTGTGTCGGGCTGTTTGGTTTTTAAATTGTTTTAATCCTTAAGACGTGGTATACTTTTTCTCAAGAGAGAGAGGACAAAATGCCTTTGGATTATGAAAAAATTTATGAAGATAATCTCGATTTTATTTGTGATACTTTTTATCACCAGATGAAAGTTGATAAGGCTTATGGGCAATATCTCGAACAGACGGGACAGCAATCTTCTCAGACATCACTCAGAAGCTATTTCGACCATGAGGCAGAAAGCAGGTTAAAAGAGCTTAAAAATATTCCCGGTAATGAGTCAAACGGCACTTCCAAGAAAGATACTTGGAAAATAATCTCTTATTTTCGTAAAGAAGACATCTATATGACGGATAAAAAAACTTTTCAAAAGTTTAAGACAATCTCCACGGAAGAAAAAGCTCAAATGGAAACTTTCATTGCCAATCCTGCTAACCAAAAAGCTTTAGAGAATATTTTCAAAATTAATTTTTCAGCCGATTTTTGCACCAATATGTATCACCGCAGTCGTATCAATCAAAGGTTTGATGCTATCAAAGGTTTTGAAAAATCTGAGTTTATTCCCAGCCTTGACAAAGGAAACTGCACCAAAGGTTTAACGTTAAGCCTGTGCGAGGTCTTGGAAAAACACGGTGCTTTAACGGGTGACTTTCTCCGCGACAAAGAAACTTGGGCGCACCCTGCGGGCGTTTTTGAGATGGTAAATCGCAAACTGGGGAGAAACACTGCTCCTCCTGAAAATATGCCGTTAGGCGACTGTCTGGCGCAGAATGAATTTGGCAAAGGAACCATTTTTATTATTAATAATCATCATGCCATGCTCTATACCGGAGAAAAGAATGAGCAGGGGGAGCCGCTGTTTCACGGTTATAGCCCGGAAGCAACGGATTATCCGCTAAAGTTGGATAAACCTGTTTATGCGATAGATATTCCGGCCTTGGTTCAAAAGCAATGCGGCGAAAACGCTGCTCAGGTGATTGATGAATATGTGTCCGGCGTAAAAAATGATATCCAATCAATTGACTTGCTGCAGATATTTAAACAAAGATTAGCTCAGTTGCAGGCAATACCTGCAAAAAAAAAGTTTGATGCGAAACAGCATTTGGCATATTGCCAAACGATGATTACGGCGAGGCAGTGCCCGATAGAAATAACCCAACAGAATAAAGGCAGATTAACTTATGCGCCGCAGCAAAATATAGCTTTTCAGTCTGCTTTGAAAGACAAAAATCAAAACAGCTAAGGCGGAAGTGGCGGCGATTTTACCCAAAGCCAATAAAAAAACCTGCACAAGGCAGGTCTTTTTCTATCTGGTCGGGACGAGAGGATTCGAACCTCCGACATCTTGCACCCCATGCAAGCGCTCTACCAGGCTGAACTACGTCCCGAAAGTAGATAAATTCAAAATAATTAGACAAGATGTCGACGACATCTAAGCTCATCTTCGGTTTACTTCAGTCCCATGCAAGCGCGAACTCGCAGCCAACGTTTGGCCAGGCTGAATGACGTCCCGAATGACAAGACACTATATAAAACGTTCCGGTCTTAAATGCAAGAACTTTTTTCAATTATCCGGGCGTGTTTTAATCCAAACCCGATGTTCGCGTTTTCCGTCGATTTCAGACGGTTCGTCTTCTTCACCGCCCCATTCTTTCATAACCGAAGTCATTGCCCGATAAGAAGCCTCATTTTCAAACTCACAGGTCAACAGGGCTTTGTCGATTTTCAAGACATTACGGGCATAGTCCAAAGCCAGCTTCAGGCCTCGTTTGACATATCCTTTGCGGCGTTCGGACGGAATAATTTGATAAGCGATGTGTCCGCCTCTTTTTTTCAGATAATCGTTTAATGAATGGCGGATATCAAATGAGCCGATATATTTTTCGCCCTCAATCAGCCATAAAGATGTTGCGGCAACAAAACCTTCCGGAATATTAAGGCCCAGACGCGTATTTTCCGTTTCTTCAAAATAAGCTGCAAAATCATTTTCAGCGGCAGCCAGCAATTTTTCAACGCAATATAAATCAAACGGTGACGGATTTTGCAGATATTCAACAATTCCCGCCTTGACAGAGTCGAGATAAGCCTTATCAGGCAGCACAAGTTTCAGCATTTTTGCCTCCGGAAAGTTTTTGATAATCTGCCGCAAACAGCCAGACAGTCATAATCATAAAAGTAATTGTCGTAACCAATCCCAAAAGAACCAGAATACCGTAAAAATTGCGCTGTATCAGCCGATAGACTATAATTTCATGCAGCAAAAGCGAGCCGGATAAAATGATGACGCTGAGAAAAGGCAGCCAGATTGTAGCTTTTGAAAGCTGCAATGTTTTTTTGATTGTCAGCTGCAATAAGCCGAGCCCGAGTTCATAAATTCCCCACAGAAAGATAAACAAAAGCTGCATGCCGCAGGCTTCATACCACGGAAAAATCGGAAACCACGAACTGTAAACATACAAACATTGGGCAAAGCCGAATAACATTGCCAAAGTCAGTAAAATCCAGAAAATTTTAGCAGCCGCAAATTTTTTGCCGCCCTTGAAAAATGCAATCATTTTTTATCACTCCCAGCCCTTACCATAGCAAAAGAGCCTTAAAATACAACTATTGTTTTTTATCTGTTTATTTTATAAGATAGCGGAGGGGAAAAATATGAAATTAAGTGAAAAGTTAGTCGGTTCAAAAGTGATTTTAGAACGCCCGCGTCCGGATAAGGCGCAGGCGAAAACGATTTTTGCCCATATTGAAATCAGCAAAGCCTCAATGCGCCCGTGGCTCGACTGGGTCGATAAGGTCAAAACGGCTGATGACCGGTTGAAGTTTTTGCAATATGTTGATGAGTGCTGGGAGCAGGGAAAAGAATTTTCATACAGCATTTATCGCCGCGATAATCAAACTTATGCCGGGCATATTTCTGTTGTGAATCTTGATTTTGACAAGATGAGTGCCAAGTTTGGCTATTGGCTGTCTGATGTTGCTGTTGGGTTTGGCTTTATGCGCGAAGCCGTCAGCCTCTTGGAAACAGAATTAAAAACCCGCGGGTTTAAGGAAGTGATTATTGAGGCAGATGAAGAAAACATGCGTTCAAATAATGTGCCTAAAGCCTTGGGCTATCAATTGGACAAAGACCGCTGCGGCAGTCAGTATTCTGCTCTTCAGAACCGTCTGCGCCGGATTAATTTTTATATAAAACGGCTATAAAAAAATCCCTGCGGTTAAGCAGGGATTTTTTCTGAAATGAATTAAGCTTAAGCTTTTTTCAAGTTACCGGCAGAAGTTTTGCCTTTTTCGGTAATCAGGTCATAAGAAACTTTTTCATTTTCATTCAAAGATCTGAAACCGGCTTTTTCAACAGCAGAAATGTGAACAAAAATGTCCGCGCCGCCGTTATCCGGGCAAATAAATCCAAAACCTTTAGTGGGGTTAAACCATTTTACGGTACCTGTAGCCATTTTGATAATCCTTTACAAAGAAACAGGTTAATACAAATTGAGGCACATTGCCTCGTTATAAACTAGAAAATGTGGGAATTAATGTTTCTTAATGTAAAGATAAAATCAATAAATCGAGAACTACTCTTAAACCACAGAGCTTAGTTATAATTTCTATATAACCCCTTTTTACCTTAATTACAAGCTATATTTAAATTATTTATTTTGACTACTGCGCAATCCGTTATTAAAACCGGGGCAAAGCGTTCCGGAGGTCAAAGCTTTTTGGTGCGATGAAGATAAGATTCCATTTGAGCATATGCGTGACAATGACTGTGATTGGTTTAAGCTTTATAAGGAAAACGGCTATGTCAATAATCCGGTGTATATTCGCGAAAAAAACAAAATGACCGGCAGTCTGGCACCTTGGCAGGTTGAGGAAGCCCAAAAAGAAAATGAAGTCTATGAGACTGAACAAATGCTGTGGGTCAAATTTCCCCGTTTGGCTGAAAAGTGGAGTCGTTACGAGCGCTGAGCTTCTTCTTGCAAATATTCTTTTAAGACAATGGCGTGATTATGTTCGGTGTCTTTGGCGGCATAAACCAGCGTTACCAGCGGATGTTTTTCCAAAGCCTCCAGCACCTCTTTGACACTGACGGCATTAGCGTCCAATTCATGCATATATTCTTCCTTAAACTCGCCAAAACGCTCGGGAACATGCCCAAACCATTCTCTGAGCTTGGTTGACGGTGCAATATCTTTATCCCACCAGTCAATGGCTGCTTCTTCTTTACTAACGCCGCGCGGCCAGATTCTGTCCACCAAAATCCGGTAGCCGTCATTTTTCTCCGGTTGTTCATAAACGCGTTTGATTTTAATCTCCATGACATATCTCCTCAACTGTTTAGAGAATATATAAAACTGTTTATAGATATTTAAAGCGCCGTCAAAATGACTACATAAAAGGACAAAAGAAGGAGAAGTTTTATGTTTGGACGCCATCGTTATTTTTTTCATCACAGCCGCGTAAAAGAATTTTTCAGCCGCAGCTGGGATTTTTTAACCAGTAAAACCGGGGCTTTTCTGATTGGTATTTCTGCCATTTTGGTTGGAAGCTATCAATTTTATATCAATAAACCGATTTTAGAATATGTTGCCGTAACAAATAATGTCATTTCTTCCAATAATGACAATGATTTCAAAGTGATTGTCAAATCGCAGGAATACAAAGACCTGTATCAAACCAATGTCACGCTGATAAACAACGGCGAGCAGGCTCTTGCCGGCAGCGATGTCTCAAAAATCGGCCATGATCCGATAAGGATTGTCGTTCCCAAAGATGCCGGCATGACCCATTTCACGATTGATAAAAATCAGACCTCTCCGGCGGTAACGGCCAATTTACAGGAAATTGAAAATTCAATCGTCATTACCTTTGATTTCCTCAACCCCGGCAATCAGATAACAACCACCATTTTGCACAAGAATAATGTCGGCGGTTTCAAAATTGTCGGCTCGGCGGTAAATGTCAATGAAATTACGCCGGCTTGGAGCGAACATGATATTTTAACCTCAATCATAGCTGCTTTGTCTCTGGCCAGTATTTTGCTTCTGGCTAACGTTCTGGCCCGTTCACAGAAAAAACACCGCCATTTAAACAGGCTTTGACATTTTTTAACACTGCTTTTAGACTATAAAAAAACATTTTTTTTAAGAGTTAGAAATGCAGCAAAAAATTTTCAAACCTGATTATTCGCACGGATTGGTGAATTTAAGCAATTCGCTGGCGGTTCACTTCGGCTTCTGTCTCTTATA